>LQAJ01000112.1_pt1 | contig 50397 bp, 59 predicted proteins | sample 1535811 | NCBI WGS metagenome assembly LQAJ01 (sample SAMN04331587, study PRJNA305678) | bioreactor metagenome | isolation source: bioreactor_6 inoculated with Wadden Sea sediment 2nd replicate of a... | place: Germany: Wadden Sea, Janssand Flat
AAAGACACTTGTATTTATCACTTTTCTTTATTCTTATTGGAATTTCCCCTGCCCTCATTGCTTTTGTTCTTTTCCTTGTTATCGTCTTGGTCTTCATCCAAGCCCTTGTTTTTGCCTGAATTATCATGTCCATATTCCCTTTGTTTTTGTCATTCTGACCTTGATCATTTTCATCTTCTTCAATTTGATTCTGATCATTTTCCTTATCTTTATGCTCATTCGCGTCATGGTTCTGATCATCAAGGTCTTTGTCTTCATCAAGGATACCTGTATCATCTACCGCATCGTATTGATCATTCTGCTTATCAAACTTGTCGTTTTTTTTCATTTCCCTTGTTAGACTTATCCTTCTTGTCATCAGGTTCATTGACTTCAGACTCCTGGTTGTTATTCTTACCATTGTTTTTATTGTCGTCCTCTATCTCATCATCATTCTCAGAATCAGACTTGTTTTTTCCATTCTCTTTTTCTTCTTTATTATCAATTTTATTGTTATCCTTATTGTTTTCTTTCTCTTGATCTCTTACCTTGTTCTTAAAGTTTTCATCCTTATCAGGTCCCTGACCATTTCCTTTGCCATTTTCTCCATTTGAATTTGAATTTGAATCTGAATCCAAACCTTGATTTTTTTCATTTTTCTTATTTTGACCGAAATTGTCTTTTCCATTTGAGTCTTTTCCATTTGAATCTTTGGCTTTCTTAGACTCTTCCTCTTGAACTGTCTTGATCAGTTGTCCTAAATTTGTTTTCTCGTCTATAAGAACAGCTTCATCTTCACTCGCTTCAAGAAGTGCTTTGGCTTTCTCCACTAATATTTTTTTACCGGGAGATAGACCTTGGTCACTGGCTCTCGTGTAGTTTTCCACGTCACTTTCCAGTGTTTCAACAAGCAAATCATCTCTATCAACTTTATCTATCACTGCAATTTCATCCTCAACATCTTGTGTTTGTCCATCCAGCGATGTTGTCGTTATTAAAACGAAATTGTCTTCATTCTCCTTAATAAAACCCTGGCTTTTGGAAATATCAATGACCTGTCCAATGGCTTCGGATAATTTAGAATTCTTAATCCCTTTTGAAGCCGCAGCAACAAGAGCCCCATCGGCATTAAGGGACCGCATGGATATAACCCTTTCAAATCGGTTATAAGTCAATTCAATGCTCGGATTAATATCCACATTGACATAACCACTTGGTTTATAATAGGCATAAGAGCCCACACCAGTAAGCGATACAACAAGTAAGATCATCGCTGCAATACTGGCAATTTGTCTTTGTCCACCCTTGATATAAGCTCTTATATCGATGATAGATGCCTGTTCCTTTGGCTTTTCTATTTCTTGCCCAATCTGAAGCGCTTCATTGTTAAGTAACCACTCTTCAAATCCGCCATTATCCGTCATAACAAGAACAGTCTTTTCTCTTATTTCCATAATAAGCCCAGTCATCTACCTCACCTCCCACTAATGAATGATTGCAAGCTCTCAAAATCCCCCGCCCAAAGTTCTGCCACAGCAATTATGTATTTTCGACCACGATCCAACTTCTTTCTATCTATCTTGAAGCGCTCTAGAATGAACTTGGCCGGAAGCCGTCTGGTCTGACGCATGTGTGTCATTATTTCCTCATCTTCTGCCAATGTTTTTCCAATACTCTGGTACAACTTCAACAAGGATTTCTTTTTTGGTGAGACACTCAATAAATCATCCATAGTCATATCCCACTCTTTTAAAGTCTCTCTATATATGACGATATCATCTTTGCGCTGGTTTTGAACTTTCCCATTTTCAAAGACTTCCAAGGCCTTGTCGTTATAAACCCTTTGAACTGTAGAAACATCATCATCAACATATCTTGCCAGTTCAATGTTTTTTGTTTGATTGTGTTCGCGGCGCACTTCGTCGATAAGTTTATTTCGAATGACTATTTTTGCATAGGAAAGAAAGCTTCCCTTAGCTAAGTCATAATGAACAACAGCTTCATGAAACCCCATCATACCTATTGTCAGATTTTCGTCATCTGACTGGATGTATTTTTTTAATGTCTTTGAAATGGTGGCTCTAACAAATGGCTCATAGTCTTGTATGAGCGCCTCCATTTCTGATGGATCGAGCTTTGCAGCTGCGATGCGTTCCTCAAGAGTCATGAAAAAACCTCCGGGACTTATTCGTCGATTTGGCTAAGTTCAATTAACCTTTCTTTTACAAGAACGTTGAGCACACGTAATGGAATACCCGTGTCTAATGAAACATCCGCCAGTGAGGCCTTAGGATTTTCGATAAGATAGTCTTGTATAGTCCGAACATCATCACGATTTTTTTTATCACACTCTTTGCAAAAATCACCCTCTTGGGTTCTTTTGAAGTTCCCGCATCGTAAACATGTTAAATTCACTCATCTCACGCCTTTCAACCGGTTTACTATATAGTACGATTACACTTGCAAAAAAAATGGGGTAAAAATAAGATATTCTTTAAAAATTTACTTTTCATTCAATAATGGGGTATACTCAATTAATATACCCACTTATAAGACTAATACTTATCTTGGATTGTTCACAAAGATATAAGGGGATTTCGTATATTCAATAAACCCAATTATATCTAACGCATCCCTGAATGTTCTAAGATTATACGGGAGGTAATTATGACCATTGTAACAATTGATCACGTTCCTGGCAATGAAGTCACTCAAGCAATTGGTATGGTTCAAGGCTCCACCATCCAGTCAAAACATATTGGAAAGGACATTATGGCTGGCTTCAAACAACTGGTCGGTGGCGAACTCAAGCAGTACTCTGAAATGCTTCAAGATGCCCGTCGCATTGCCCTAGAAAGAATGGTGGAAAATGCCGAAGAACTAGGTGCCGATGCTGTGATAGGCTTTAGATTTGCAACGTCATCCGTCATGGATGGTGCTGCTGAAATTCTAGCATACGGAACGGCTGTAAAACTAAAATAGCGCACTTTAAATCTGTATAACAAAAAAACCCCGTCACTTTATAAGCGACGGGGTTTTAAATCATATATTGATCATTTGCTCATACTTATTACATATAGATGCCGATACCAGGTCCGATTGGCAGACCAAGAACGAACCAAATACCAAGTAGGATAGTCCATCCAACTAGGAACATGATTGAGAATGGCATCATTGTTGCAATTAGTGTACCGATACCTGCTTCTTCGTCATAAGCTTGTGCAAAAGCAACGATTACAGCGAAGTAAGACATTAGTGGTGAAATAATGTTTGTTGTAGAATCACCAATACGGTATGCAACTTGCGTAAATTCAGGTGTGAAGCCCATTTGCATTAGCATTGGTACGAATACCGGAGCCATGATTGCCCACTTAGCTGATGCAGAACCGATAAATAGGTTGATAAATGCTGAAATAACGATGAATGCAAGAATTAGAGGGAATCCAGTAAAGCTGATAGATTCAAGGAATTCTGCACCCTTTGCAGCAAGGATAATACCAAGGTTTGTGTAGCTGAAGTACTTAATGAACTGTGCAGCCACGAATGCTAGAACAAGGTAACCACCCATTGTGCTCATTGCCTTAGACATTGCTGATACAACATCCTTATCCGACTTGATCGTACCTGCACCTAGACCGTAAGCAACGCCAGGAATCAGGAAGAACAACATGATAATAGCAACAATTGAGCTGATAAATGGTGAGTGACCAAGAATTTCACCTGTTGCTTGATCTCTAAGAACAGCATTTTCAGGTAGAATAAGAAGAAGCATAACGCCTAGGAATGCAAGTGTAGAAAGACCTGCAATGAGAAGACCACGCTTTTCTTCTTTTGATTGCTCATCAAGAGTAACTTCTTTAGCGCCTTTGTATTCGCCTAGACGAGGCTCAACGATCTTTTCAACCACAAACCAGCCAATACCAGAGATAAGGAATGTAGAAGCGATCATAAAGAAGTAGTTGGCTGTCGCTGGTACAGCGTAAGATGGATCGATAATCTTAGCAGCTTCAGTTGAGATACCGCCAAGTAGTGGGTCAACAGTACCAATTAGAAGGTTTGCAGAGAAACCACCAGATACACCGGCAAATGCTGCCGCTAGACCTGCTAATGGATGACGACCAAAGTTTAGGAAAATGATTGCGCCTAGTGGAACAAGCACAACATAACCTGCATCTGAAGCGATGTTTGACATAATACCTAGGAATACAACCACAACTGTAATAAGCTGCTTTGGTGTGCTCATTACAACCTTACGTAGAAGTGCTCCGATGAAGCCAGTGCCTTCTGCGACACCAACACCTAGCATTGCAACCAGTACAGTACCTAGTGGTGCAAATCCAGTGAAGTTCTTAACCGCTGATGTAAACATATAACGTAAACCATCAGCATTCATTAAAGAAATAGCTTCAATGTTTTGAACACTTGTCTCAAGTGTTTTTCTGTCGATCATAGTGAACTCAACAGACACGCCTGCACGTGCGCATAAATCAGAAATAATAATAATTGCAGCACAGAAAATCATAAATAGTGTTACCGGATGCGGTAACGCATTACCCACGCGCTCAATGCCGTCAAGAAACTTATTGAACAAGCCATTTTTCTTTTGGCTCGTTGCCGTTTTACCTGCTACTGACATGTGATACCCCTTTCGTTTTCACACAACATAATTTTATGTAGAACTTACGTAGTTCTTTTTTTAACTGTTTGCGCTACAGCATCGATATTATAGCAACAGGAAAACGTTAATCGCAATACTATCCAGTGAAGTGGAATTTTTCAGACAATTGAACCCCCTATGTACAAGAAATATTGTACAGATTACAAAAATTAAACAATAATGATAGAACTGTTGCATTTTCATGTAATCATAGACAAGCAAATATTCAGAAATTTGACTGTATATTGTATACATAGATATGTTAAGTATTCGTAACCGCAAGATATTTCATTTCTGTAACTCCATAATGTGAATTGAATACGTCTATTCCGTAATAATTCAGGTAATATTTCTTGTTGCAAAGACTACAAACACCTCGATTTCTATTAAGACGCCAGATTCAATTCCATACAAAAAAAACCCCCGCTTTTCAAGTTCTTCGGGAGTTTTTGTATTTGAATTTATATATATTCAATCTCTAAATTCGTCATTTATATGTGATAGATCATTTGGGATCAGCTTGTCTTTGAAGATTCAAGGGTGAAACCCGCTGAGTTCAAATACAGTTTGACGCGCCGATCATTTAGAAAGCCTGCTGTTTTACCCATACTGCCTTTTTTATTAAAAATATCTAAATCCAGGTCCAGCATAAGCATAAGCTCTTTTTCATCATGGCAAGCCAAAATATTTTCTCCCTTTGGATTCCAAACGCCAATACCGCCTCCAAAGTCCTTTTTCCCATCATGCCCAACCAAGTTACAAGCAAGCACGTATACACCATTGTCATAGGCCCTTGCTGGCATATATTTTTCCCATATAGCAAGTCGTCTGACGCCGCCAATAGGGGTTGCATGAGGTGCAAATATTACCTTAGCCCCTTGGACTGCCATAGATGTCACGAGTTCTGGGTAATGTAGGTCATAACAGAGCCCAATCCCATACTTCGATTTCTTTTGTGCCCCCGTGGCTTGAAAAACAGGGATTTTACTGCCTTGATTGAAGGTTTTCTTTTCACGGGCCCCTAAATGAGTCTTTCTATAAACCTCAATGTCTTCTCCAGGTTTTATGGATAAATGGGATATGTAGACCCCACTATCTGTTCTTTCAGCCATACCGGCAAGAACAGTAACATTATATGTCTCAACTAGTTTTGCAAGCGCTTTACAGAAGGGCCATCTATAGACTCAGCAACCGCCATAGGCTCTCCTTTTGAGTATCCTGTTACAGACAACTCCGGAAAGCAAACTATGGAAGCGTTTTCCTCTGAAGCCTTTTTAATAAATGATTCCATTTTTAAAAGATTTGCTTCTTTGTCGTTACGAACAGCCGTCATTTGAACCATGCCAACTCTCATATAGCACCTCCTAGCCTAATATTAACACAATATTTTGTCACTTTATATGGCTTTAGCTATATTGTAACCGCTTTAGTACTATTTTCGTGATTTTTGCATTCAGTCAAATGGGAAACATTCGGCAAAGTCTGGTCTGCTTTTACAAAATCCAGCCCCTATTTTAGGAATCTACCGACATTATCTAAACTTACAAAACAGAACTGATACGCCCAATAAGATCATAGTCAGATTAGGAGATTTGAATTAGTGATATTTTGTCTGTAAAATAACGATTTCCTATTGACATATAAGAGCATTTTGATTACTATATAATAGTCGTTTGCAGAAAAATCGACAATATTCGCGAGAGTGGTGGAACGGCAGACACGCTGTCTTGAGGGGGCAGTGACCGACAGGTCGTGCGGGTTCAAATCCCGCCTTTCGCACCAATAAAGAACCGTGGTTCTTGATACGCTCAAGGGCTGCGGTCTTCTATTTTTTGACCCTTCTTTTTCTATCCACTTCTAGTATGCCATCATGGATATGAATCATTCGGTCACCTTCCTATAAAACATGTAACTAAGCAGTTCTCATCAAGCCTAAGCCGTTGATTTCATAGACCAATCACCTGAAAATGTATCTAAAAAGCGATTGATGTGGTCTGTTCCGCTCAGCATAATAATCTTGTCGTAATCAGCATACTTATGTAACAAATCAAGGTGTTCATATTTCTTTTCGCGGTGATAGTAAAGAATGTACTTAATGAACTCTATGTCAATTTTCTCGGGACAGCCTTCAGCCATGTCAGGCCTGGATTTTCCCCTATTTAAGAGGTAGCGCTTAATGACTCGATACATACACTGGGCTAAGGGCATATCAAGATAAATCGCTAAATCTGCCTTTTGGGCTCTTTTCTCTATATTGGCGCAATAATTGCCTTCTATAATCCATGCATCTTTTTCCATTAATACGTCATGAATTTGGATTTGTTCCTGTTTTTCTGACATAATCCATCCAGGTTTCCAAAAAACCGAATCCAGGTGAATGGCTTCAATCCCTGTTTTTTCAGACAAGGCTCTTGCTAGGGTTGACTTTCCAGAACCTGCAGACCCCATAATCATTATACGTCTAATCGACATGTCTTAACCCCCTTATACATTAGCAATTTCATACATCGACTATCTTTTCAACTCAATAAAAAACACCCTGAACCAATTTGGATCAGAGCGTTATAATACCACAACATTAAATAATTTCAAACGTTTTTTTATTCTTCTTCATATTCTTTTAATTTAAGTGCAATACGCAGGTCATCTCCAAAGAATTCCCAAATGTCTGCCTTGCCCAGTATCCTCGATGACAGACGTTCAGAATACCTGTCTTGAATGTTTTCAGGGGTTAGGTTTGTCGATATAAGGGTGGCCTTTCTCGGTTGAATCAGTCGATCATTGATAATACCGAAAAGCTCTGACACAGAGAAATCCGTTGTCATTTCTGTACCCAAATCATCAATAATGAGCAGGTCAGCCTGGTGCATCATGGCCACCATTTGCTTGGCTTCATAACTCTTGTCAAAGGATGCCTCTTTTATTTTATTGAGAACGCCAATAGCTGTAAAGTAGACAACGAGGAAGCCTCTTCGGATCAAGTCTTCTGCTATACAGTGGGTTAAGAAGGTCTTTCCTGTCCCCGTTGGACCAACAAGAAGCAGGTTCCCCCTGTTGTGATCAAAGCCCCCAACGTATTCATGGGCCTTTTTAAAGCGATCCTTCATATATTCCCTCGGCGAAACACCATGATTTTCATCAGGGACACTTGAGAATATCGTCAAATCAAATGTATCAAAGTTTTCTGCACTCAGAGTGCCCGACATATTGGATTTTTCGACCAACTGTTCTGTCATTCGCTTTTGATAACACTTGCACCATTTCTTGTGAATACCCACCGTGCCTTCATCTTTACATATTTCACAATCATATATTTCATCGAGATAATTCGTGGGATAATTGTGCTCTGTCAAAAGAAAGAGTCTCTCTTGCATAAGATTTTTGGCCTTTTTTTCCATAGCTTGCGTGTCCGCTTCTGTGACTTCATGTCCAGCCAGCATTTTGCGTGTGAGCTCTTTTCCTGATTTTGCGATTTCCTTTTTAATTTCCATGATACGTGGAATACGGGCATAAACCTCTTCTTGACGCATACGTCTTATGGCTTTGTTCTTTGCTTTGACTTTATCGTATTCACGTTTAATGGCTGCGTGGTCTATGATCAAGATTCTTCGCCCTTTCTATCTGCTTTACGTGCTGATTTCACAAGTTTGCCAAGACTGGATTTATCCCTCTGAGCAAATTTACCGAAGTTGCCCTTTTTCACTGGCCCAGCACCGCTTTCTTTCTTTCCATACCCCGGCTTACTTGCTAGGTGTCTGTTGTACTCTTCAATAGATTTTATTCCAAGATTATGAGCCTCTTTTAAAACAGTTTCTGCGCCTGCCAAGGTGAGCCGCGTTTTACGCTTTTTTCTGTTCTATCAATATATGGCGTATCATCTCTTTACCATACCCATAATCTTCATGCCATTTTTTCAGTTCTGAACGCATGAGTTCTACTGGCACCCAGATGCCAGTTGCCTTCATAAGACCGTAGTAATACTCCCCTGCCGACAAGTATGTTTTAAATTCTTCAATGGTTTTAATATTTTTTCCATGGAGTTCTTTAAAGTAGTCATCTAGGGTAATTGGAACCAATTTTGTCCGTGTGCTCCGTAAATATTCTGCAACGGTCTTTATAAATATTTCATCGTAGTCGTATTTCTTTTTCCATTTATCAATGAGCTTTGTTAGGGCATTGGCTGAACCCGAAGCCCCAATAATCCGCTCTAAATCATAAGCAAATCGATATTTTGCTGACCGCATTTCAATATGGTTTTCTGCTTCTTCTATTGTTTGTATACCTGCTCCCTTCCAACCTTCAAGGACACGGTATACATAGTTAAAGCTCCCTCTTCTATTGAGTTTACCCAGTTGCTGGGCGTAGTCAAATCCAAACTTGACCACTTCATAACCAAGGCCAATGTCCTCAACAAACTCATAAAGACCGATCAGTTCTTTGAGCTGGAGTTCTCGTTGAACGCGACCTTCTACATATTGGCGTAGACGTCTGTTCTCTTCATTTCTTTCAAAAACAGTGAGACGCTCTGGTGAAACAGCACGCTTGACTGTGGCCTTTTGAATTTTGGCCTTGTCCACAGTCACATAATTATTGTCCAGATATTTTTGTCTGATTGGTACAAAGGTGATATCAAACTCGTTAGGGTCTTCGCCTGACTCTGATAGTTGAACCAGTCCAAGTTTTTCCCAGAACTGCCATGCCCGCACGACGTCATCAAGAGAGACGTTCATATGGGTGGCTAACTTTCTATTGGAAAGATCTTGAACCCCATTCATATTCCTCAGGTAATGGAGGCCAAGCAAGTAAGTTTTTATCGCTGTGCCGTCAGCCATCATCATGAAATCTGTTATGAAGAGGTTCTCAACCTCAGTTGTACCAAAATCAAATGTCTTTGAGCTCACAAATAATCCCATGATAATATCCTTTCTAATCTTTAGCTACGTACTCTCCATTATATCATTAACTGGATCATCTACATATCAAAAAAACGAGTTGCATATATGATTTCAGCCTTTTCTCCTGATTTTTTGTAAAGGCCTGTAATCTTCACGGTATATATATGGTTGTCCACTATTTCAGCTTTGTCCGGTCTGAAAATAATAACGAATGGGATGCCATACCCCTTGGTGTCTATATTAAAATATTTGCTTGTGCCCTCTGTCATGAGCATAAGTTCATCTTGCTTGAAGGTCGTGGTTTGACCACTTGTTATGTTTTCAAGTCTTACTTCTATTTCATCCACTTTAGTGTTGTCATACACATCGGGGTTTGGTGAAACTGACCAGGCCACATGGCTGTCAAAGAACATGGTCGGAAAAGCATGAGGACTTGGCCATGCCACATACTCCGGGTTTATGTTTGACTTAGCGGGTCTTCCATTTTCATCAAAAACCTTAATGGCAGAATGCGTTGTTTGGTCATATGTTATATAACCAACTCCAACCTTTGCTAGGTCAGGATGAAGAAACCAGCGTCTATGGCCAAGAAGCTTCACATTAAAATCATCTGAATCGTCCATATAGCCTAAGATTGTATTTTTCAGCTCTGATGCCCCAGCTCTGTTAAATCCGTAATATAAATTGCTCGTACGCGCCCCTAGTGCCCCCATGTCATACATTTCATTCGACATGCCAGTGGGCTTGTCTGGATAATGGGCCATTTGCTTATTCAAAAATTTACCAGCGATGCATGTTGTGCAAGTTCATTCCATGTGGCATCGTCTTCTATATTGCTGGACAATCCCACCGTTAGCCGGACAAGATTCAACATATCAAGGGCTGACTGGACCAGATCAGTACTCAGAGTGCCAGCCTTGTATGGTGCATCAAAAATGGGTTGGTCAGAATAATAGGAAGCTGATGATACAGGGATTATGGCGTCATAGGCTGCAATAATTTCACTTTCTTTTAAAAGACTTGTGGTTTCATTGTAGAGGTCACTCAAATTTTCACCAGTATTCTCAGAACCTGAGTTAGGTGTCTGACTTTGTGATGCCTCTACCTCCACTTCAGGAAGGGGGGCTGTGAACTGGCCCTTGTCTTTTAATGTTTCGTAAAGGCTTTGTCCACCATTTTTTGTTTGGGCCTTCAATGCCTCATAGGACAAATACGCCACATGTCCCCTTGTAAAGGTTGTATCCATGAGCATATCTTTGTCTTCTTCTGTAATAACCTTTAAGCGGACTGCATCTTCAAGGGCTGTAGACCACTGAAAGTCACCAATTTCCGTTTCATACCCAAGGGCTCTTAGAAGATAGGTCATATATGAATTGGCCTGTATTTCAAGGCTTGAGCCAAATGTTCGCTTGGCAATACCACTTGTGTATCCCATAGCATGGGCATATTCTGCATAGGCTGACCCCCATCCTGGAACGTCATCAAATGCAGTTGTAAATGTTTGAATGCTTGTGAGCTCGTCTTGCTCCCCAAGCAGTTTTATAAATAATATAAGCCCTTCCAAACGAGTTGGTGGACGGTCAAGTTCATAGCCTTTGTCAGTGCCTTCAAGCACACCTAATTTATTGAGTGCTTGGGCATAGGGTAAATAACTGGTTTCAGCAAATGACTGATTCCCTGGAAAATAAAAAGCTCCTAATAGGAGTGTGAAAATGAGTGCTTTTGCAATAACCACTTGATGTTCATTTTTTTTCATACTCTCGCTCTCCTTTGTCATTTGAACAACTTATATTACACCTTCATATAAGTCTCTATAAGGTCATACGTTTTGTCTCTCCCACTTCACCCTAATTCCAATTATACCCTCAAAAAAGGTTCATTCACGCAATTTTATATGTTCTTCTAACCTTATATGATTTCATCGAGCAAACTCCAAAGGATAACCGGGACAGCTTTAGGAATATTTATAAAAATGATCTTGAGCCTTACATGCAGAGGGCTACAAAGTCCAGCATCTTCAATAAAACACATTCAAATGAATGTGTTTTATTGAAGATGCTTATGATATTTAAAAAGACAAATAAAAAAAGCCCATTTATACAATGGGCAATTTCTTTGGTGCGAAAGGCGGGATTTGAACCCGCACGACCTGTCGGTCACTGCCCCCTCAAGACAGCGTGTCTGCCGTTCCACCACTCTCGCAAATATTATTTTGGTAACAAGAATATTCTAAGATAAAAAACTATAAATGTCAATATACGTAAAAATAGTCGGAATATTGAGTCTGATTCACTCACACCACAAGCTGTTATGGTCCTCTACAAAGCACGAAGAATCTATCGGTCATTCATAAAAAAGGATTGCTGAAGCCCTATAAGTTTCTGCAATCCCTTTTTAGTTTTAACAAATTATAATTCAATTTTCTTTAGCTTGGGATTATCCACCAAACCTGGAATTCGTCCTCTTTTAGCGACAGGTTCACCACTCACAACCTTAATGTCCATTGTCATATCAATTGGTGAAGCGGCCGAAATAAAAACTACCAACACCAAAAGAATCTGCCCCTGCTTCTGATAAGAGTTCAATTCTTTCAGGCGTTAGCCCGCCTGTTGCAAAAATCTTCACATGGTCATGACCAGCGATGTCCAGTTTCGCTCGCATTTCACGAATAAGGCCTGCTGTCACGCCGCCTCTTTCACTTGGTGTATCAACACGTATACCATATAAATCTTTTCCAAGTTCATCCGCGATGCGTAGGGCTTCTTCCACCTCATCCTTAAATGTGTCAACAAGCACCACTCGACCATGATCTTTTGGCATAACTTCATTGTATTTTTTTTGCTACTTTTAGAGTGTCACCTGCAATAAGCATTGCACTATGTGGTAGGGTACCACTTGGTTCAATACCTGCAAGTCTTGCTGCTAGAATACAGCTTGCACCTGAAGCACCACCAATAACTGCAGCGCGCTCCATAACAGGCGCCACTGCTGGATGCACATGTCTAGCACCGAAACAGAGGAAGGATTTGTCTCCACATGCCTCTTTTACTTTTCTTGAGGCTGTTGCCCAACCCGAAGGACTTGCAAGCATTCCAAGAATAGTCGTTTCATATACAGCAAATTCTCTATATGGCCCAGTGATTCTGATAACGGTGTCTTTAGGTTCAAAAAACTCCCCTTCATCAATTGACCACATTTCAATGTTCTTGCCCTTTAAAAGTTCTTTGACTTCTTCGATACCGCAAAAAAATACCTGACTTGCGCGGGAATATTTCTGCAGTAACAATGGCTTCATCCAAATTTAGTTCTTTTAGTATATCGAGAGTTCGTAGAAAATATATATCTGATGTTCTGCCTGTTAAAATTTCGTCATGCGATGCAGAATGAAACTTTCGATCTTTGTCGATTTGAACGTCAGGGACATCCTGAAGTCCTTTCAACTCCTTCATTTGATCAATCCTTCCTTGCATTATGAGTAAAACCACAATAATTATATAGGAAAAGGTGATCATATTCAATGAAAATACCCGGATATGAGATAAGTTAATGCATTAACGGGATTATGTTAATTTGTTATTTATTTATCAATATACCCGTATGCTTATATTCCCCTTTTTCAGTGTGTTTTCATACACATTATGTTATTTAATCCCTTATTTTATACAATTATTTATCTCGGTCACTTACAAAATTATCAACTCACACAATCACCATATTGGTCCATTCCATAACTTTGGAAAAGTTCTAGAAAGACTTGGCATTACAGAGTCAGCAACCATACACCCAGCCCGAGGAACAAAAAAGCCCATATATAGAAGAATATCTCCGTTCCCCTGTCCCCTAAGTGTTTCTTAAAAAATTCAATTTTTTTCATACTCCAAATGGCTCTAGGTTTCATTACGGCAATAACCACCACTAGAGCTGCATACACAATCGCCAGTATACCCCAAACTTTCATACCATACCCTCCAGTCATAATGTAATCACTCTAGACCTTTTCTAATTCTTGGAGCCAGCACTAAGAATACAAGCCCGCTTATTATAAGAACAATAGAGCTATACCCTATTATTTCAAACCACGACCCCTTGCTGGATAAAACCAAATCGTTCCCTTTGTATGTCCAGTAAAAGGGAATCCAGTAAAAGAGCACTTGCCACTTGTCCGCTAAAAGTTCTTCTCCAGCTATACTTCCAAAGAGCGGGAGAAACAACATTTTCATATTACCCGCTGCATTCATAACATCATCGTTGTTTATGCCTTCAATGAATCCGATCAATATGCTGATAATACAGGATGTTGAAACCATAAGTATGGCATGCATATAGTTAATGTCTCTAAATCCTGTTATGACAAGTATGAGCACAGACCCTACAATGGGTATAACAATTCCAATCAAACTCTTACCCGCAATAAAACCCATACGCGAAACCGGTGATAAATGGATTGCACTAATGGTGTTCTCCGTTTTTTCTTCAACAATATTAAGGGCTATGATCATGCCTCCCAAAATAGATGTGAATATCATAGCTGTATTGACCATGACCTTTTTTAGCGGTGGGATTGTTCTTCCGTAGTCTATGAGTTCAACCGCGGACGCATCAATACCAATGTTATAATGCTCAAAGGTTGTAAGGCTTTTAACATAATCAATAATATAATCTGGTTCATTGCCCTGACTTAATAAGTAATAGTCCCCAGCTTGATTGGGAACCACAGCCACTATATTGTCTCTTTTTCTAATTCTATTCTCAATGTCTTCTAGTGTCTGCATCAACTCAACCTTGGCAAACTTCTGGAAATACTCAGTCTGCTCAGTGTTTTCTCCATCGAGTAGTAGAACTTCAACGGCTGTGTCATTGATCCCTGGCGAAAAAACATTGATAATGACCGAAAAAAATTACGGGCACAACAATAATGTATAGGGTTATAAAGTTTCGAACGCTGGTTTTCAAGTCTCTTTGAAAAATGATAAGTATTTTCCGTATCATATGAAACACTCCTTAAAGGGACAGTGTCTTCTTGAATCTATAGTTGGCAAGTATAAATAGGTCAAGGCCTATGACAAGAAAACCTAAAGAAGCCACAAAAACATAGGTCATATTACCATGAACTGATATTATCTCTTTAAAACTCTGAAGCATAACATAACTCGGAATTATTTTGACCCAGTCAGGATCCCAACTTGGTGTGAAGTATGATATATTGGGCATTATCATAAGCAAAATCACAATATACATGGCACCAAAGGCTTCCACAATATCTTTATAATAACTCGTTAGAAGCAACCCCAGCGCGCCTGCAAAAAAACCAGATGAGAGCACAAATACAATTAGTCCCAAATAGTGAACCCGCCCTCCCATAGTCGGCACGGTTATTATCAAGGTGGTTATAATACTTGTAAAAATAATAACCCCAATCTTACTCAATAAATAGTGCCAAACAGAACTGGCTGTAATCGCGTAGGCTTTAATTATGCCCTCACTCTTATCTAAAAAAATATATGCAGCCACTATAAACAAGCTCATAAGACTCCCATTAAATGTAAGGAACACAGGGATCATATTCTCTTTATCCGTTAATACTTGGGCTTCTTTTTTCAATTGACGGACTTCGATACTGTCTGAATATGCCTCAATGGCGTCATATCCTGTGAGTCGATTATGGTAGACCATGAGCAGATTTCTATACTTCTGCGTTTCATAGCCTTGTAAATAATAAGTGTGCACAATTTGATTCTTATCATTAACATGTACATACACACCTGGTTGACTTTCTCTTTCAGAATAGAGTTTCAAGGCTTCATAACTATCTAGAATATATATTTTTGCGGCTTCTGTTTCATAGAGAACAGCGGTGAAAATTTGACCACCAGACTTAATATCCACCTTTTCAGCCTGGTTGTTCAGGTCGTCCTCCCTTAAATTTTTATGGTATCTTTGCTCTACAATTTGAGGCAATTCCAAATATAAATATTGTTTGCCTTTCGTATCAAAATCTTCTGGTATAACAAAAAGAAGAATCAAGAGTAAAACAAGAGCCATACCAATTTCAATATAGAAGTACCAGCTTTTTGAGGATAGACTTAACTCTTTGACAAAACTGTACCATAATTTCATTTAAACCAGTCCTCTCCCTGTGACCTTAATAAATATTTCTTCTAGGGTGGCTTCTCTGGTATGCATTGTTTGAATGTCATATTGCTTTAAGAGCTCAATCATTTTGACCTTGTCTGCCTTCTCCACTGTCGAAAAATTTGCCTTTAAAAGCGTCTCATTTTTGAAATACTCTATATCAACCCGTTTTTCACCGTACTGAAGTTTTAAGGCTTTGGGAGAATCTATGATTCTAATTTTTCCATCCACAATAAATGCAACTCGATCACACAGTTCATCAGCAATATACATATTGTGCGTGGTTAGAAAAATGGTAACGCCTCTTTCATTTTCCTGCCTTATTATATCTTTAATCTGTGCTGCAATAGCTGGGTCAAGACCTGTGGTGGGTTCATCAAGGAACCACATTTCTGGATTGTTCAGCATTGATCTTGCAAAGGTCAATCTATGTTTCATGCCTTTTGAGTATTTTCCAGCCTTTATATTTTCCTTACCAGCAAGTCCAACCAGGTTTATTAAGTCCATAGGCTTGCGGGTTTTTACATCAAATAACTTTCTATAAAACTCGAGATTTTCAAGTCCTGACATTTTACTGTATACGTTTGACTGTTCAAAAGACATTCCAATTTTATTAAACATCTTGTTTCGGATATGTTTCACATCAAAGCCAGCCACTTCAACTGACCCTTTTTGAAGTGGCAACAGCCCAACAAGAATATTTTGCGTTGTGGATTTCCCAGCACCTGATGGGCCAAGAAATCCAAATATCTCACCTTTTTTTATTTCAAAGCTAACATCGTCAACAGCGTATTTGTCATCATTGCTATAGGAATGGTACAGGTTTTCGACTTTTATCATTTCAAGGCTCCTCTCATACAGAAATCAATATTGACCATCAGTTTACTGACTTTCCTGATAGTTGAGTATAACCTCGTCGCCTTCTTCAAGCCCTTCTAAAATCTCAACTTTTTCACCAAACGTTGTCCCAGGTATGACTTCTTGTCTTTGTGCCTCATTACTGTCTACCACTTCCACATACACTTTCGATTGACCATATATCAGGGCTGACACTGGAATAACCAAAGCCTGCCTCTGTGGCTCTACCACAACCTGTGTTTGAACCTCTGTTCCAAAATCAAGTGCATGTCCCTGGTCAGATAGTCTCACTTCAACTGTTTGCCGATTCTCTTCTACATTCAGTTCTGACATTTTGATAAAGGCTTTCGGGTAGACCCTAGTCACCCTCAACCCGTCCATATCAACATTTAGATGACGGTCATGAATTTGAGCCTCCATATTTTCATCGATATATTGGGCCTCATCCACCATAAAGTCAAGCAAAATGACTTTTTGATCTGGATCCATAATTTCAAGAATACATCCACCTGCTTGAGGGATGTCCCCATTAAATGTATTCATCTCAGTGACAATCCCATCTATGCTTGATCGAAGGGTGTAATCCTCTCGACTTTTTTCAAGTATTTCGAGTGTGAGGATCAAAACATCAATCTCTGCTTCATATTTTTTCTTATTGTTGTCTGATAATGCCTTGGTTAGTTTATTATATGCATTCTGAGAAATGTCCAGATTGTTTTCTAACCGTTCCACTTGTCGAAGCGCATTTTCATATTCAACCAAAGAAACGGCTCCATTTTCATATAATACCCCTATCCGTTCCAGGTTCTCTTTGCTTCTTTCAAGTCACTGTTAGATTTTGAAATTTCAATTCTAGCGGTGCTTATGCTCGACACGTCTGTTCCAGATAAAACCTCATCGTACGCGGCCTCAAGAGCCTCAATTTTGTTTTATTTTATTTTTTGAATTTCCAGATCCACTGTGTTCTTGTAGCGTATGAGAACTTGTCCTTTTTTCACAGATTGCCCCAGCTCTATATTCACCTCATTAACCGTTTTCTGCCCGTTACCATAATAAGGTCTAACTTCCCGGGAAGTTACCACACCAGTCTCTTCAATAAATTTGGCAATTGCTTGTTTTTCCACCAGAACGGTGTCATATTCAAGACCGACACGCCCAGCAGTTAAAAAATAAAATATAGCCAGTCCAAGGGCTGTGAAAATTACAAATGCTATGATCAACTTCTTATTCATAGGAACCTCCATTCAAGGTATGGCTTCGGTCCAATTCAACTTATGTATTTCTTCCTTCATAAAGTTGATACCCAATCTAAGGACTTGAGCGTCATTTTGCATACATTAATATGCAGATTCAAAAATGGAAGAACCTTAAAAAGCGGAAAATACGTAAAAAAACCACTCAAGTCACGTATGTGTCATACGATTCTCAAGTGGTTTTTATCTACATCATTTCTTCAAATCAAACTTTTTAATTGGTTTTAATTATTCTTTTTCTCTTCACGAACAGCTTCATCCCATATATCCATCACTTGCTTGTGTGTTTCATTGACAGCCGACGAATTGTCAATAATTCGCGTCGCCTTTTCAACTTTTTCTTCAAGGGGCATTTGGGCTTCTATTCTTTTTTGGCGTCATCTTTTGAAAGCTCATCTCGCGCCATAATACGCTTAATTTGTGTTTCCTTATCAAGACTGACAAGCCAAGATTCTTCAACCAAATCATCCATTTTCATTTCAAATAGCAGGGCGCAATCAAGCACAACAACCTCAGTGCACTTTTTCACCTTACATTTTTCTATTTTATTATTAATTTCTTCGATAATGCGAGGGTGGGTGATTTCATTAAGTTTTAGTCTTTTTTCTTCGTCATTGAAGATAATGCGACCCAACTTTTTACGATCTAAGGACCCGTCTTCAAGTAGGGTATCCTCTCCAAAGGTTTCTGCAATTTCTTTTAGTGCAGGTTTGCCCTTTTCGACAACTTCTCTTGCAACTTGATCAGCGTCAATAATCTTAGCGCCCAAACCACGCAACATACGCGAAACAGTGCTTTTGCCCGATCCTATACCTCCGGTCAAACCAATAACCTTCATGAAAAGATCTCCTTTATTTTGTGTCATACCAGCTTTCACCTTCATTCATATCCACCTTAAGCGGGATCTTGAACGCATCTGACAGAATGTCATCTGCAGCCGTTTCCATGTTTTCACGAAGCAAGGCTTTGACCTGCTCCACTTCATCCGGATGCGTATCAATGATCAGTTCATCATGCACTTGTAAAATCAGCTTTGATTTCAAGTCTTTTTTCTTTAAGAGCCTTATATACTTTCAGCATGGCAATTTTAATAATATCTGCCGCTGAGCCTTGGATAGGTGTATTCATTGCTGTTCTTTCACCAAATGATCTCAAGTTGAAATTCTTATGGTTGATTTCTGGCACATAACGTCTTCTGTTGAGTATTGTTGTGACATAACCATTTTCCTTGCAGTGGTCAACCATTTCATCCATATATTCTTTTACTTTTGGATACTTTGCAAAATAATTTTCAATATATGTTTTGGCTTCTTTTCTTGTTATACCCAAATTTTCTGATAAACCATAGTCACTCATACCATAAACAATGCCGAAGTTGACTTCTTTGGCCCGACTTCTTTCAAGGGATGTGACTTCATCAAGGGGCACATCAAAGACTTGCGAGGCTGTCATGGCATGAACATCAATGTTTTCAGTAAAGGCTTTTATCAAATTGTCATCTTCAGACATTTGCGCCAAGACCCTGAGCTCAATTTGAGAATAATCGGCATCAATGAGGGTCTGACCCTCGCTCGGCACAAAGACCTTTCTAAGTCGTCTACCCAGTGGTAGGCGGACTGGAATATTCTGAAGGTTTGGCTCTGTGGAGCTTAGACGCCCAGTCACGGCCACCGTCTGATTCAAACTCGTATGAATTTTGCCTGTGCTATCATTAATCACAGCAAAAATGCCATCAATATAAGTGGACTTCAGTTTTGTATATGTCCTGTATTCAATAATAGCTGGAATAATTGGATGCTTGTCCATCAATTTTTCTAAAACATCATGACTTGTTGAGTATCCTGTTTTTAGTCTTTTTCACAGCTGGTAGACCTAATGTTTCGAAAAGAACCACGCCAAGTTGTTTTGGCGAATTGATATTGAACTCACCTTCAGCCATATGATAAATATCTTTTGTGAGCTCTTCAATTTTCACTGTTAGTTCTTCATCTAAGGCTTTTAGTTCTGTGGTATCCACTGAAAAACCTTCAAACTCAATATTTGCAAGCACCTCAATTAAAGGGAGTTCTATAGTTTCATACAGCTTTGTCAACTCGAGTTTTCCATTTCCGTTTCTAGGCGTTCTTGCAACTTGCCTGCATATGTGGCATAACGCGCTGTATACTCCGCAATGGTCTCTTCTTCTATTTCTGCATAAGTGATCATCTTCTTACCAGTGCCAAGAAGGTCTTTTTCTGTCTTCATTGTTTCAGAAAACTTCTCCATAGCAACATCGGTCATATCATAACTTTTGCGCCCTGGTTCCAGAAGATACATGGCAATAAAACCATCAAACTTTAGCCCCTGCATTTGAATACCATATCGTTGAAGAATCAGGTAGTCTTTTTTTGCTTCATATGTCACCTTGTCAATTGACGGGTCTTCAAAAACACTTTTTAAGGCTCCAAGGATTGATTCGTCGCCCTTAATTGCTATATAGTAGGATTTTCCTTTAAGGTAAACTCCCATACCGACAATTTCATTGGTTCTGACATTTGTCTTGTCATAAACACTATGGAAGGCGAATTTACCTTCATGTCTTGCAATGGCCGCTAGGTCTCTGGCTTCTTGCTCACTTGTCACAAGTCTGTATTCAAAAGGTTTTTGCTCTGGCATTTCCCCTTCAACATTAAGTTCTCTAATTCTTTTTATAAGAGAATTGAATCCGTACTCTTTAATCATTTCGAGTAATTTTTCAAGGTCTGGCGGTGTGATTTTTAATTCCTCCATTGAGAAATCAATCGGAACATGAACCTCAATTGTAGCAAGTTTCTTACTTAAAATGGCCGATGCCTGATGGTCTTCTACAATGCCGCGAATGCGTTTATTTGTAACTTCCTCGCTTCTTTGGATAAGCTCTTCAACCGTTCCAAATTGATCAAGCAGCTTAATGGCTGTTTTAGGCCCTACACCAGGTAGACCCGGAATATTATCTGATGTATCCCCCTGGAGCCCTTTTAAATCAATGATACGGTCTGGTGTGACACCGTAATCTTCTAAAACCAGTGCCGGGGTGTAATAAATTTCTTTTTTTCGGCCTTTAATAAGCACCGTTGTTTTTTCAGATACCAATTGGAGGGCATCTTGATCACCGGTTACCACAAAGGTCTCCACGCCTTGACCTGAACATGTATGGGCAACGGTGCCAATCAAATCATCGGCTTCAAAGCTTGGAGTTCCATTCTATAAATGCCCATGGCATCGAGCATTTCTTTGAGAATTGGCATTTGCACAGCCAACTCATCTGGCATGCCCTTTCGTGTCCCCTTATACTCTTTAAACTGCTTGTGTCTAAAGGTTGGTCCCTTCATATCAAAGGCAACAGCCATGTAAATTGGATCAAGGTCATCTCTTATTTTCAACATCATATTGACAAACCCATAAACTGCATTTGTCGGGACGCCATCTTTATTCATCATATTCGTGTAACGCGTCGCATAAAAAGCCTGATTTATGAGACTGTTACCATCAATAATTACCACTCTATCTTTCAAGGTTGTCCTCCCCTTCTTCTTATATGAGCGACTTACAAAATTCCATTCAAGAAGCCTGGCCATACTATATATAGATATTATAAGAAGCATAAAAAAATATATATGGTATACCGAAGGCATAGATGTGTAATTTTGCAAACGCCTGATATAAATATTGTCTGAAAAACCATATGATTTTTATAAAAAACTGTTTGCATAGAAGTCAAACAGCCTATCTGCATGTACCATCTTCATGTACTATATCCATTTTATCAGTTTTTACCCTTCGTCGCCATAATCTACGAATATTTGTTCTTGTTTTATATTTCAATCTTTTCCACTGCCTATTTGTATAAAAGAAGGCCTTTAAATCATTTTCATACACATAAAAAGCCCGCGACAATATTGTGTCTATCGCGGGCTTTGCTTTTATATTATTTTCCCTCTATTTCGCAGACTCTAATGCTTCTTGAGCTAATAAGAAGAAATCATCCACATGAATGGATACACTTGTAAGCACATCAGCATGTCCCTCAGCATCCAGTTCAATATCCCACGGATCTTGTGTCATTAGAAGGTGGTCTTCAGCTTCCATAGCTTGTTCGTGCCATGGTGCTTTTGCACCACCGTTTTCAACCATAGGGTAATTTCCATTCATAGATGCAGTTTTTTTGTCTTCGCCACCATCTTTATGCTGACCACTCCAGTTGACTGCAACAATATTGCCATTTAAAACAGTGATGTCCACAGTCGCCTTCCATCCAGAATTTTCACTGAACTCAGGCTCTTCTGCATGATAGCCACCATCCTTGTATGGACCTGGTTCAACAGGACCTGCAGCCAAGGCTTCTTCTGCCAGCATATAAAAGTCGTTTACATGGATGGACACGCCAGACACAGCATCTGTATATCCTTCATCGTTATATTCTCCCATACTTGGGTCTTGCATTTCCAAAAGAGCCATTTCCATTTTTTCAGCTTGCTCGTGCCAAGGTGCTTGGCTCCGCCAGCTTCTACCATAGGGTATGCACCATTCATGGATGCAGCTTTCTTATCCATACCGCCATCTTTACTTGCTGCTGTCCAGTTGACTTCAGAAATTTTACCATCTGTAACTTTCAAAATAACAACGGATTTCCATCCACTATTGGCGCTAAACTCATCTGCTTCAGCGTAATAAATACCATCTTCATACATACCTGTTTCTTCCATAGAATCTGATGATGCATCAGACTCTTGCGAACTTTCATCCATAGGTTCCTCAACAGGTGTTTCAGTTGGTGTTTCAGCTGGTTCCTCAGCCGGGGCTTGTGCTGGCGCACAGGCTGATACCACAAGCATTAGAACGACAAGTAAAGCAAAAAACGATCTTTTCATAATAACCTCCTCCAATAAAATATGTAAGTCAGTTCGTTCGGACGATACTTACTTGCCCTATACCCTAAAAATAAAAAATGACTTCAATAATTTCTTATCAAAGCCATTTAAAGACATAATCGGTCACAAATATTACTTTCCTTGTTTACCATTTTTTTAGAACAAGACTGGCGTTATGGCCTCCAAAACCCAAGGAAAGGTTCATTGCATATTGAATAGATTTTGATGCAAATTGATCTTTTACAACATTTACTTGGCAAGCCTTATCAACATTTTTCGTTCCAAAGGTTGGATGGATACGACCCATTTTAAGTGTCATCGCACAAACGAGAGTTTCTAAAGCACCGGCTGCCCCTTGAAGGTGACCAACTAGGGACTTGGTTGAACTGACAGGTATGGATCTCGCCTTGCTCCCAAAGACCTTATTGATGCCGAGAGCTTCAATTTCATCATTTTGTCTGGTTGATGTTCCATGGGCATTTATATAATCAATTTGACTTGGTCTTAAATTGGCGTCAATCAAAGCCTGTTTTATGGATAATACCAACCCCTCTGCATTTGGTTCAGGCGCTGTCAAATGATAGGCATCAGAACTTGTGCCGTATCCGATCACTTCAGCGATGATATTGGCTTTTCTCAGCTTTGCCGACTCCAAGCTCTCGAGCATAAGAACAGCTGCTCCTTCTCCTAAAACAAAGCCATCCCTGTCGGTGTCAAATGGTCTTGAACATTTGTCTGCATCTTTTTCACCACTAAGTGCCCCATGTTTTCAAAGCCTGAGATCATAAGAGGTGTTATACAGGCTTCTGCACCACCTGCCAAAACGGCATCCACCCGCCCACTCTCAATGAGCATGAGCCCATGGCCAATGGCATCAATCCCCGAAGCACATGCCGTTGAAATCGTATGCACTGGTCCTTGAATCCCTAAATCCATGGCAATATTTGCTGCAGCCATATTTGGAATCCACTTTGGCATGAGTAAAGGATTCACAAATGTCGACCCTTTATTAATGCATTTGTCGTTTTCTTCTTCATATGTTGATACGCCTCCAACCCCGTCCAAGACAGACCCCTATTCTACTTGGAGAGATGAGTGGACCTCCCTGAGAAAAAGAGAGGCTCAGGCCAGAATCAGCAAATGCCTCCCGAGCCGCATGGACTGCAAACTGAGCATAGCGGTCAAGACGCTTACTGATTTTCTACCCATCGTCTCTTTTGCATTAAACCCCTTCACCTGTGCCACCAGACTTGTTTTAACAAGGTCCTTATCAAAATGTGTGATGGGACCAAAACCGTGCTTGCCCGCCAAGGCATTTTCCCAAAATTCCTTTGTTGTCTTGCCTATTGGTGTTATGCACCCTGTTCCAGTGATTACAACTCTTTTTTTCATGCAGCTGCACGCGCCGTTTCTACCAATTTAACGAGGTCTGATACCCTTTCAACTTGGGCTGATGTATCATCGGGTAGATCCACTGAAAAGTGGTTTTCCAGTCCCAGTATTATTTGAGACATGTCTAGCGAGTCCGCGTCAAGTTCATCATAGATCATCGTTTCCAATGTCACTTCATCGTCATCAAGTCCCATTACTTCAATAAATAGTTCTTTTGTTTTATCAAAAATCATTTTCGTGAACCTCCAACTCGTAATACAGTTTACGTTTTCTACTATTATGCTTGAAATCGCCCTTATTGTAAACTATAATTTATATATAGGTTTACAATAAGAATATGTAAGACAGGCAAAGATTCCATTTGAATGTAAAGTTTCCTCACATTTCACAGCACCAACACATGAATTATATATAATGTAAAATAATGCAATTACAAATATGATTACGGGAGATTTCAATGGATTTTAAACAAGCTGTCAAGGAACTTGAACACTCTTCACAACTGCGTGTTTGCAAAGCAATTGAAACGGCACAAGCCAGCCGAATCAAACATAAGGACCAGTGGTACATCCTCTTCGGATCAAACAACTACCTTGGATTAAATGGGCATCCAGACATCACGCAAGCAGCCGTCCAAGCAACGGAGGCCTTTGGTACCGGTTCTGGTGGGTCACGAATGACAACAGGCACAACACCGCTTCATCAAACCCTTGAAAGAGAACTGGCCAAATTCAAAAAACAAGATGATGCAATTCTTTTCAATACTGGATATATGGCTAACCTAGGCCTAATATCATCCATTACAAATAAAAACTGGACCATCTTATCAGATAAGTTGAATCATGCCAGCATTGTGGATGGCAGTTCCCTTACCCAGGCAAAAACACTGCGCTACAAGCCAATGGATACAGAGGATCTTCAAAAGAAACTTAGTAAGGTTGAAACTGAAAATAAACTCATCATTACCGATGGCATCTTTAGTATGGATGGTCTTATGGCTCCACTTTCAGACATTGGAAAAATAGCCAAGGCTCACGGTGCCCTTCTTGCTGTTGATGATGCTCATGGATTTGGTGTGCTTGGGCTAAATGGTCGTGGAACAGCATCTGAACTTTGTATGTCTCATGATATTGACCTTCACATAGGAACATTTTCAAAGGCTATTCCATCGGTTGGAGGCTATGTCACTGGACGACAAGATCTTATTGATTGGATGCGCAATAAGGCACGAAGCTTTATTTTCTCAACCGCTCTACCAGCGGGGAATGTCGCCGCAACGCTTAAATCACTAGAACTCATATCAGTGGCAGACGACAGACGAACAAGACTAAGAAATAATATCATCCGACTAAAAACCGGCTTAAAAGAAATGGGAATTTCTGTCCATATGGACATGACACCAATCGTTCCTGTTATAATAGGATCATCAGAAGATACTTTACGCATTTCAGAGTACCTTCTGGAAGAAGGTTACTTTGTGCCTGCTATTCGGCCACCGACAGTGGAAGCAGGTACAAGTAGACTCAGGGTATCGCTAATGGCCACACATACGCCTGCTGAGATTGATGGGCTACTAGCAGCTCTGAAGAGGGGACTTGAAATGGTTGGTGATTAATAATGAAATACAACATGCTGTTTATAAACGGATGGGCCTCTACCCCATCCATCTTCGCACCCTTGGTCGAGGCACTAAAACCCAAAATTGATAAGGCTCTTATTGTAGATTGGCACGATTCACAGTATAGCTCTGTTGATCGTATGGATACCATGATTCATATGCTGGCTGATACCAGCCCACAAAGACCTACAATCCTTGTGGGCTGGTCAAGTGGAACAATGCCCATTCTTTCTTATTTGGGAAGTGATAAAATTCATAAAAGCGTGTCAGGTGCTATTCTTTTTGGAGCCACCCCTCGCTTTATAAACAGCCATTCACCAGATTATAATTTCGGGTGGCACAAGGATGTTCTCGAACAAATGACTGAAAACTTCAGCCTACACCCTAAAACCGTTATAGATGCTTTTGCAGACAAATGCATGTCTAAAAAGGACACGGAGAGGGTCAACATTTCACAGACATTTAAGGCCTGTTTTCACGATGATTCTTTAACTGCCTTAGCCAAGGATGAACTTAAAATCGGCCTGGAGTTTTTAGCACATTCCGATGTCAGAATGAAGGTTTCAAAAATTGTACACCCCCTCTTGCTGATTGCCGGTGAAAACGATCTAATCTGTTCGTTAAAGTGTTCAAAGTGGATTGTAAACAATACCCATAACACAGATTTACATATTGTAAAAAATACAGGTCATGCACCACATTATTTTGAGCCTGACATTTGCAGTGAATATGTAAAGGCATTTTTTTGAGGAGCTTGAACACAATGATTGACAAGAAAAAGCTAGAAAGACGTTTTAGTCGAAATGCAAAAACCTACGACACCTATGCTTCTGTACAGAAAATCATGTCAAAGAAGCTTATGAACCTTATTAAAATAGACCACCCCATAAAGATTTTGGAGATTGGTTGTGGTACAGGGTATTTAACGAACCTACTTGTACAGAGTTTTCCAAATGCTCATATAACAGCTGTCGATTTAGCCAGTGGAATGATTGACGTCGCAAGTCAGCGTATGAAAAATAATGGGGTCGACAATCAAGTTACCTTCGTCTGTGCCGATATTGAGACCCATTTCCCCACTGACAACTTTGATCTGATTATTTCCAACGCCACCTTCCAGTGGTTTAACCACCCCGATGAAATGGCAAACAAAATCTTTACTCATTTAAGTCCTGGGGGACAGTGCTTATTTTCCACCTTTGGAAACAATACATTTAATGAATTGGCTGAATCCTTTCAGCTTGCTTCTTTAGAGATGGAACTTGAAGATAGAGTCAAGCCCAGCCAGGATTTTCTCTCTGCTTACGAGTGGGTTTTACGCCTGGAAAATGCAAAAAACAATTCAGAAGTTCGAGCAGCAGTCACTTCTTATGAAACCATGCTTCCAGAATACTTTGAAGATTGTATGGCATTTTTCAAGTCCATAAAAAAAATTGGTGCCAATAAGGCCAGTGGTTCTCGTCCTGCTCAATCACCAAAGTTTATGAAAATGGTTACAGATATTTATGAGAGGGAGTTCATGACACCTAGAGGTGTTTGCGCCACTTATCACGCCCTTTACCTGTCTGTCGAAGTTATAAGCGATCGTTTTTTATAAAGCCTATAAATCGCTCATGCTCTAATGTTAAACAAACAAGGCACTTTTTAAATATCATATTAAAAGCAGGCTCTTCCCCATATTGAAATGTGGAAGAGCCTGCTTTTAAACTAACTAAATTTATTTGGTTCTTATTTACTATAATCGTATTCAACAGAAACCTGTGCTGAAACTTCAATTTCGCCAGCTTGAATTGGTGTTGAATAATTCATTGATTCCGCTTTAGCAGAAAATGCAATGGCACCTGTGTCTCGAACCATACCGCCACCACGACTCGCTTCAGAAATACTCACTGGCATGCCAGCTTCTCTGTCCATTGTATTTAGAATAGCATCGGCTTTACCTTTGGCATTTTCCATAGCAATCACGAGGGCTTCCTGATAATACTCATCTTCATTTGACACTGTGAACTGGATATTGTTGATTTGGTTAGCACCAGATTTTGAAACAAGATCAATCAGATCACCTAGTTTATCAAGATCTCTGACAGTTACTTTTAAAACATTTGAAGCTTTGTAAACTTCTTCTCTTTCATTTTCGCCTTTGTAATTGTAGGCCTTATAAATACTATAGTTCATCGTTTGAAGATCATCTTCATCGATGCCGGCATTTACGATGGCTTCTTTAACACTTTCCATTAGTATTGCATTTTCCGACTGCGCCTTTGACGCATCAGCATCTTCTGTTTCCACACCAATGTTAATGTAAGCCATGTCCGGTGTTACTGTCACTGTCCCCTGACCATTTACTTTCAATCTATAATCTGTTTGCTCTACAGCAGCTGCTTCTGAAATTGTCACGGGTGCCTTTGCAGCGCCTGCAATAAATACGCCTGCAACAAGAGTGACCGCTAAAATCGCTGTTAATAATTTTCTCATAATGTCTCTCCTTTTCTTCATTTCTCCATTTTTACAAGATGTCAAAATACTAAATTCCCACTAAAGCCACAATTAAATCACTTACGTATTCGTTTAACAAGCCATTTAACTATTTTGTAGCCAAAGAAGAATATAATGATCCATACAAGAAGCTTTGGTGAAAATGCCACCAAACCTATGAAGACTGTCTCACCTAAATACTTCAGCTGATTGATTGAGTTTACAAGACCGTCTTTTGCTTTTTGCAAGAGACTTTTATCAATAGGCTTAATTTTTGGCTCTAATGTTTCCACTTCATTAAGCTCAATATGAATTGTTGATAAACTCACAAGTCGGTCCCACTCTTTAAGTGTTCCTGTGTAGTTGTTTATTTCTCCACGAACACGACTCAATTCTCTTTCAACTGTTATAACGTCTTCAATTTCCTTTGCACTTTCCATAATTTCACGAAGCTTGGCTTCCCTGATTTCAAGATTAGCCACTTCGTTGGCAATGTCTCTGTACTGGGACGTAATGTCCTGGGACCAGATGTTTAAATTCTTTTGTACCCCAATGCTTTCAAGGAAGTCCACAGTTCCCATAAACTGCCCCTGTGGCACCCTAATTGTAAGTCTGCCTCGTTTTAGGGATTTTTCGGGTTCCGATTCATTGTAGTGTTTGTATGACGTATTGGCTTCACCTACATAACCGCCCATATCATTGACCATTTTTACTATTTTCTCATATGTGCTGTCATAGTCCACTATGTCAATCCATGTGTCGGCTGTGTAAATAATCATTCGACTATCATTTTTTGCCTTTGTCATCGCTGTTCTAGGTTGAGAGGCCTCGTTGATTGACGATGTGCCAATATCATCATTGGCTTGTGAATTCATTTTGAGGCCATAATTTGCACCATCTTCTGCCACATCTGCTGAAACGCTTTCATCGAAGGTAGCCTTACCAGCTGCCTCCATTGGTGCAGCCTCTTCTGTGAACATCTGCGCTGACTCAGTTTCTTCCATAGCAGATTCATAGGTCGCTGTGTCCATACTCTTTGGTATATTGTCGACAACATTCCCTGCGCCGTAGGCCAACACAGCAATCATAACTGTGGCAGCAAGCGCTGTCAGCGGTTTCGAATGTCTTTTAAAATCTTTAAATGATGGCAATGGAATCCGAATAACTTTTCGTTCAAACGAATCATTGTCTTGTTTATTATTATTTGTATCCACATCTAAATTTATGCCATTATCACTTGCCATCTCATCTGCAGTCGATTTCGTTGAAACTTTCACGAGTTTATCATGAAGTTCACTTTCAAAGTCTTCTGGTAAATCCATAACTGGCATATCTGACATGATTTCATTCATTAGTTTTAAATCTTCATAAAGTGCTTTACATGTATCACAGGATTGAATGTGTTCTTCCAGTGCTTTTACTTCACTTTCAGGCAAGTCTTTATCCAGATACATTGATATTTTATTTTCCATCTCTTTATTGTTACAAGTCATATGTCTTCCCTCCTTTCTTTTAGGAAGTTACGACGTTTCATACGCCGCTTGCTCTCTGAGCTTATCTTTCAAAATTTCTCTAAGTATTCGTCTGCCTCTATTAATCCGTGATCTCACCGTTCCTATCGGTATATCTTCAATCTCTGATATTTCATCATAACTCATGCCTTGAATTTCTCTTAAAACCACAACGGATTTGTAATTGTCCGGCAAGTCTTCAAGGGCTGATTCAATGGTTATTCGAACCTGTTCTTGTTCATATTTTGCAACTGGGTCATTGGTGTTATCTTCAATTTCAAGTTGAACATCACCATCTTCAGTTTCAAAACCCTTGTCTATGGAAATAACACCAGGTTTTCTTTTTCTAAGCAAATCTTTGCATGTATTCATAACTATGCGATATAACCACGTGCTAAATGTTGAATCTTCTTTAAAGGATTTTAAATTCTTAAAAACCTTTATCAGAGCTTCTTGAGCTGCATCTTTCGCATCTTCTTCACTGCCCATCATTCTATAAGCAATGTTGTATGCATAGGACTGATGTGTCCTAATGAGTTCTTCGAAGCTTCCAACATCTCCCGATTTTGCACGCTTGACTAGAAGTCTTTCGTGTTCGCTCACAATGCCGACCTCCTTTCTTTTGTTTTGTCGTTATACTCTTATGACGTAAGCGAGATAAAAAAAAGTTCCCGCTTCTCATAAATTTTTTTTATTTTTTTTTAAACCTGAGCGACTTGCAAAATATCATTCAAGAACCCTCGCCATACCATATATATTTAAGAATCAAAAATTATATACATGGTATGGCGAGGATATGATCTGTATTTTTCAAGCGCCTGAAGCCTATTACAATATATACCTATCGCAGCAAGCTCTATACAAAAGTATCTGCATTTGTGACTTTTGGCATAGTAAAAGCACTGTAAACCAGTGCTTTCTTTACATTAATCTCTTATAAAAAACCATCCATGTAGGATGTCATAATGCTTATGGCTGTTGATTTAAAATCCACATCAAACCCTGAAAGTTTCATTTCACTAATGCCTTCTTTTATAGCCCTCGGACTGCCCGATAAATTCATAGCTCCAACAATAATTGCGTTTTGAGCCAAAAAGAACTCCATAACTTTCTCTGGTGTCATGAATGGCGCCAAACTTGAAATTTGCTGACCAATTTTTTCTCCATTTTCATACATTCTTACCTTGTCTTTCATAGCCACAGTATAGTCTATGTTCTTTTCAAGTATTGTGTTTTTAATAGCATTCAAACGTGTGTATATTGAGTCCTCGTCTAAATATGGGTTAATTTCTTTCACTACAAATGATTTAAAGTCTTCCTTAGACATTGTTTCATACTCAAGCAGTAAGATCTGCATTTTTTTAAAACGTTTGTTATACTCTCTGAAAAGCATTTCCATGAAAATTGATTCTTTTGATGTGTAATAATTAAAAAGTGTGCCTTTTGAAACGCCAGCTGTTTGAGCAATATCCACCATCTTAATGTCTTCAAATCTCGATGTTTTATACAGTTGTTCCGCTGCATCCAGTATCTGCATTGCTCTTTTAGCCTTTGCACTATCCGTCATAGCGCGTTTCATAATACCACCTCAACATATCTCATCCAGTTACCAATATTCATACAATCAAACACATCGTACAAGCTCACACAAGCCCTCTAGAGCTTGATTTAAACACAATATATTTAAATAAATCAAATCTGTCAAATCTTAAAGAAACTTTTTCATTTAGGGCTCATTTAATTTTGTTTTCTATGTGTAGCAGACTAAATCAATTCATATTAAAAACTGGCAAAACAGTTCACCTGCCTTGCCAGTTTATTGAGTCAAGATTATTCCATTTCTTTTAGTACTTCAATGAGGGCGCTTGACGCGGCTTCTTCATCATCACCACTTACTTGTAAAAGTATTTCTGTGCCCTTGCCAGCACCCATGCTTAAAAGTCCCATAATAGACTTTGCATTGTATTTTTCGCCATCTTTTACTATAAAGACATCTGAGCTATAACCTGTGGCTTCCTTAACAAAGATACTCGCTGGACGGGCATGAAAACCCGTTTCATTCAATAGTGTAAATTTTGTCTCAATCATCTTAACCTCACTTTATAATCATTCGTTTCTTGTACCAATCCCCATTGCTTTTTTAAGTCAAAAGAGACCACCGTAACTATTTATACTGCATCAGAAAAGCTTCCATCTTCTTTTCAATTTCTTCCACATCATTCATATTTAGAACGTCATTTGCTAGGACTTTGCAATCTTTTGCCGAAAGGCTTCTAATAAGCCTTCTAGAGGGTAAAATAGATGAAGGGGCCATGCTGAATTCTTTCAGTCCCATTCCTAAAAGTATAGGGATCATGTACTTGTCTCCTGCTGCTTCTCCACACATGCCCACCCATTTGCCTTCTTTTTCGGCTGCATCAATAACCATTTTGATCAGGCCAAGTACAGCTGGATTTCTATGATTATAGAGCTTTCCAAGTTTGGCATTCATCCGGTCAGCCGCCAGTGTATACTGGGTTAAATCATTGGTTCCAATACTAAAGAAGTCAACCTCCTTGGCAAACTTATGAGCCAGAACTGCAACTGACGGAATTTCTACCATAATCCCCAATTCGATTTCTGGATCAAACCGAATGCCATCGCTTAACAGTTTTGATTTTTCACTTTCAACCAGTGCTTTTGCTTGTCTAAACTCATTCATTGTTGCAACCATTGGTAGCATTATTTTTACTTGTCCATGGGCGCTGGCACGTAAAATGCTTCTTATTTGTGGCCTAAATAGTTCTTCATCATCAAGACAAATACGAAGGGCCCTGTATCCTAAGAAGGGGTTCATTTCTTCGTCAATGTTCAAATAAGGAATTTGCTTATCTCCACCAGCATCTAAAGTTCTCACTATGAGGGGTCTGCCTTTCAGTTTTTCAACGGCCGTCTTGTAGGCCAAATACTGTTCATCCTCAGAAGGTGGCTGATCACGGTCCATAAAAAGGAACTCGCTTCTGAATAGACCCACACCTTCCCCATCTGATTCCACCACCAGATCTGCTTCTTCCGGTTTTGCAATATTACATGCCAGTTCCACTTCAAAACCATCTCTTGAACAGCTTTTTAAACCTCGGACTGATTCGTTTAGATTAGCCATTTTCTTTTCTTCTTCAATTTTTTCATTGTATTTTCTTATTATGTCCACCTCGGGATTTATATGAATTTCACCAGTATTGCCATCAAAGGCAAGCTTTATATTTTGACTTTCTATGGCCTCAAGTGACTCCAAAAGACCTCTTGCTCCAACAAGGGCTGGAATTCCCATAGTTCTTGCAATAATGGCTGAATGAGATGTTTTATTTCCCTGTTCTGTAATAAATCCAAGAACAGCCTCCTTGTCTAATTGAGCCGTGTCGGACGGGGTTAGATCCCTGGCAACAATAATAACTGGCTCTGATCCCATATCAGACAAGTCCGTTGCAAGTCCTAAAATGTTTTTTATCAGTCTCCCTGAAACATCTTTTAAGTCAGATGCACGTGCTTTTAAATACTCGTTGTCCATTGCTTCAAAAACTGCAACGAACTCATTGGTCACTTTCTGAACTATATATTCTGAACAAACCTTTTCATTTTCTATGAGTGTTTGAATTTTTCCTATCCATTCAGGATCTTCCATTAATAGAAGGTGGGCATCAAAAACTTGTGCTTCACTTTCTCCTAAGCTTTGACGAGCTTTTTCTTGTATTTTTCTTCAGTTGATTTTTAGAATCTTCCACTGCCTGATCTAGTTTTTCTAACGCCTTCTTCGTATCATGGATTGGCTTTTTATCTACGACGGGGTCTTTGTCCTCCCAGATAAAAACTGGACCAATTGCAACACCATCTGAGGCCGGTATTCCCTTCATCCTTGCCCTCCTTTGTTAGGGATAAACAGCAAGGTCGTGAACCTTGCTGTTTATCTAATCACCTATTTTTTCTAAGCCACATCTTAAATGACTTTTGCATTTAGATCTTTTTTCAAAACAGTTAGAAGTCCAGCTGTTACGGCTGTACCAACTGCTATGCTTAAGACATACATCAATAAATTGCTCACTGCATTTGGAATAACAAGTACAAAGACTCCACCGTGTGGCACTGCAAGCCCGCAGTTAAAGAGCATAGATAAGGCTCCTGTCACACCTGAACCGATCATGATTGATGGAATAACACGAGCAGGGTCAGCTGCTGCAAATGGGATAGCCCCTTCTGTTATGAACGAAACGCCCATTGCCCAAGCCGCCTTGCCAGCTTCGACTTCATCATGTGTAAATTTGTTCTTTGCTATAAGTGTTGCTAGGGCCAGGCCAAGTGGGGGAACCATGCCAGCAGCCATAACTGCTGCCATAACGTTTGATGTCTGGCCTGCGACTAAGGTGCCTACGCCAAATGCATAGGCGGCCTTGTTGACAGGCCCCCCCATATCAAAGGCCATCATTAAACCAATGATTAGACCTAGTACAACAGAGTTTGTTCCGCTCATTGAAGACAACCAATTATTTAGGGCTGTGTTTATTGCTGCAACTGGTGTCCCTATAACATAAATCATTGCTAGACCTGTAATAAGTGTCGAAAACACTGGGAGTACAAGAACAGGCATTAGACCCGACATGGACTTTGGCAGTTTAATAGCTTTTTTCAAGAATTCAACAGTATATCCAGCTAGAAAACCTGCAATAAGGCCACCTAAAAAACCGGATCCAATAGAGCCTGCCAGCATACCACCAACCATGCCTGGTACAAGACCAGGTCTGTCTGCAATTGAAAATGCAATATATCCCGACAGGATCGGAACCATAAGGGCAAATGCTGAACCGCCTCCAATTTGCATGAGGCTGCAGCCAATGTGCCTTCTTCTTTAAAGGCTTCAATGCCAAAAATAAATGATAGGGCTATTAGAATACCACCTGCAACAACGAAAGGTATCATGAATGATACGCCTGTCATAAGGTGCTTGTAAGCGCCTTTTCGTTCAGAACTTCTTGATGCCTTAATATCATTAATGCTGTCTGCTATGTTCATTTTTAAAGTGGGTGCTGTCTTTGCTTTTTCAATAAGCTGTTTTGCATTTTTTATAGCTTCTGCAACGGGCACTTCAATGACCTTTTTGCCTTCAAATCGATCTTTTGAAACATTGGTGTCCGCCGCAATAATCACTGCATCTGCAGCTTTAATGTCCTCTGCACTAAGTTCATTTTCAGCGCCAACCGATCCCCTCGTTTCCACTTTAATTGTCACATCCATTTCAGATGCGGCAATTTGTAAAGCTTCGGCCGCCATGTAAGTATGTGCAATACCAGTTGGGCACGCTGTAACCGCAACAAATTTCATTTCATTTCCCCCTTTGGAGTTATAAGTCCTTATATACTGAGTGACTTGCAAAATATCCCCTTGGACCTGCAAGCATATAAAACTAAGATATAATTTTTAATACTTCATCATATGATTTCGCCGCCATCAGCTGGTCTCTAACATCTTTATGCATAAGCTTTCTAGATATTAGACCAAGAATTTTCAAGTGGTCTTCATTTGCGGACTCAGGCACAGCAACCATAAATATTAAGTGTGCTGGCTCTCCATCCATGCTGTCAAAATCAACACCGGCCTCGCTACGCGCAAAAACAAGTGCAGGTTCTTTGACCCCGCTGCTCTTTCCATGAGGTATGGCAATGCCCATACCAATACCCGTTGAGTATTCCTCTTCACGGTCTAAAACAGCTTGCAGATAGGCCGATTTATTGAGAAGCTTACCCTGTTTATCAAGCTGATCAACCATTTCCTCAATAGCTTTATTTTTGTTGTTTGCTTTAAGGGAACCTATCATCAGGTCTTCTGTGAATAGTGTCTTTAACATATTTGCCTCCTTAGGTATTCATTTAACAGCCGCTGATAGCCACCGTTTCTTTTTTGTTGAATATTTCGTCAATTGTTCATGTGGTTGTTTTATTGGTATGACTAATACAACCACGCCTCATTTATAGGGGCTTAACAATAACTTTATTCTTTAAATCTTCTATTTTATGTGAGCCCATGACAATAGGACCGTCCGTTGCAATTCTCTCAGCAGCGCAAGCTGTTGCCAGCTTTAACATGCTTGCCATCGTCATTTTCTCCTCAATACCAATAGCAAGAGCTGCAACCATTGCGTCCCCTGCTCCGACTGTGGATTTGACATCCACTTTTAAGGGGTCTGCTTTTAAAATTTCCTTTGTCCCAACCCATAGGGCTCCCTTTTCTCCCATTGAAACCAGTATGCCCCTTTTTACCTTGTTTTCACTTAAAAGCCTCTTTGCCACTTCCACCACTTGAGTTTCTGTCAGATCGGACTGTCCTTCAAGGGCCAACAACTCATGGATGTTGGGTTTAATAACATCTGGTCCCGCCTTTAGGGCTTCTTCAAGCTGGTCGCCGTCTGCATCTAAGATTACATAGGCCGCTTTAGCGGATGCCAGTTCTATAAGTTTTCTGTAAAGATTCTTTGTGAGTCCAGGTAAGATACTACCACTTAGAACAAGGGTGTCTCCTTCTTGAATCAATGCATCCAGCTTCTTTAGTATTTCATTTTCAAAATCAGAACTGACAACTGGTCCTTTTTCATTAATATCTGTATGGCTATGATTAACGGGATCAACTATTTTTAGGTTTGTTCTCGTTTCTCCTGCAACCTTTATAATCTCAAGGTCTATGCCTTGATCTTTCAATACGGATTCAATATATGTTCCTGCCCTACCACCGAGAACGGCTAAGGCTCGACTCTTTCTTCCAAGCGCCTTGATTGTGCTTGATACATTTATTCCTTTTCCACCTGCATCCATTCGCATTGTGTCCACACGGTTCACTTGGTTGACAGTAAAATCATCGATCTGTATGGTTTTATCAACTGCGGGATTCAGGGTGATTGTCATAATCAACAAAATCACCTTCCTCTATAATCACTTCTAGGTCTACTTTTTCGTATTGAGAAATCACAGCGTCATCAATTTGCGGATCGGTTATCACTCCTGCAATATCCTCAAGATTAGCCACCTGACAAAATTCAGAGTGACCAAATTTAGTATGATCTGCAACGACAAATGCGCGTTTGGCTATCTTGATCATGGCCTTTTTTGCGCTGGCCTCAACGAGGTTCGGGGTTGTTATACCATCTTCCACACTTATGGCATTTGTCCCGATGAATGCCATATCCACTCGAAAACGGCTAAGGGTTGCCTCAGTAATTGGTCCAACAAGCGCCCTTGTTTTCCAACGTATATTGCCACCTGTTAAAATAACCTCTATACCTTCTTTGTTTTCAAGTTCCTCTGCGATGTCAAGGGCATTGGTGACAACTGTGACGCTTTTCCCTATTAGGTATTTGGCTATTTGAAGGGTGGTTGTACCACCATCCAAGACTATGGTGCTACCTTCTTTTATAAGGGCTGCTGCCGTTTTTCCAATGTGAATTTTTTCTTTTGAGAACTTATCCACCTTTTCTGAAAAAGTCGGTTCAATACTCTGTTCTTCGACTGGAAGTGCGCCGCCATGTGTTCTTATGAGAGCACCTTGCTTGTCAAGATCTGCAATATCACGTCTTATTGTTGGTTCGGACACATCTAACATTTCAGCCAGTTCCAGTGTCTTCACTTTTCCCTTTTCACTGAGTATTCTTAGTATTTCCCTTTTACGCTCTTTAGCAAACATTTACATCCTCCATTAAACAATTAGTACATTTATTTTATCACAGAGCACTTTCATTTGCGAGCGATGTTGATTGTTTTGTTTTTCGTTTTGATCACATTGTATTTTCGTTTTTGAGCATTTGTCAAACGTTTTTCTTCTGTTTACATTTTTCGTTTTTTTAATATTTTTTTATTTTTTTCGATCAAACATAATCATAAATGATCACTTTTTTTAATTCTAACTTGCATAAAAAAAAGCCCATGAAATCATTTGTTAGATGGTTTCATGGGCTTAACTTATAATTTTTATCATTCATCTTTAAGCAGATTCCATCACTGGAATTCTCTTGCTTAAATTATATGGCTGAAAATACGATTCTATAACATTCATGCTCTCATCCAGTCGGACTTCAGCATGATGCATAAAGTCTCCCTTAAAGTGGTAACGAAGGTCAATGACCTTAAGAACTGTTTGTCCCATCTCTTGAAATGGTGCAACATGGAAGTTTGGTGTGAAATCACTAAAATATTGACCAACATTTGTATTCATAAATATTTCCTTCAAATGCTGTTCTCGTTTTGCTAGCTTTTTAATGACTGTGAATCTATCTGAAAACTGATTATAGTTTCCAACAATGTCATGAGAACTTGTGTGTACAATAAAATCCCATTTATAAAAAACTTTTAAAGAGGGAAGTATTTCTATGTCTTCAATAACATATCCATGACCAAAGTGCTCTCTGATTTTTTTTCGAGCATGACGCTTCATCCAAATTCTTGCACCAAATAGCCTAGAAAACACCGGCTGATGTGGATAGACTAATAATATTATGGTATCTGAAAAAAATCAAAACAAGGCGATTACTGAAAGAACTGGATCATATAAGGATAAGAGACTGGCTTTCCATTTCTTGTGAATCAACATTGCCCCATATGAATTAAGGATGTCAAAAACAGTATGGGATATTGCACCAATAAAAGTCCACAAAAATACTTGCCATATCATCATACCTGGAAACAACTGTGCAAGACCAAATGTGATTGCACCTGATAAAGCCACCAGTGACGGCAAGGAATGTGAAAATCCTCTATGGTGTTTACAATAAACCATGTCATCAAAAAATAACCTTGATATAACATCAATATCTGGAGACATCGCTCCAAGTGCTGCGCCTATTGAGACTGGATTGTCTAAACTGACGGCTTGCCCTGAAAATGACGAGATCGCAAGACCGATAACGCCATGTGTTAATGGATCCACTCATTCACCACCCTAACAGTATATAAGCTCGTTCCCCACGAGCATACTCCCAAAATCAACTCAGTTATGTAAACCATTATAGCACCAAAGTCCTATGATCGCAATGGTATTAACTGAGATTTAACAATTCCGAGTAATTTACTACGAATTGAATAAGGCTTAAAGTTTTTTAAACACTGTGATTCTTTTTTTTGTCATGATAAAGCACTTGTAAGTTGTGCTTTTGCGCCAATATGTTTAAGGCTTTTTTCAGTGTAAAATGAAATATGGGTTTGTTCCCGCCTATAAGACCATTTTAAAAAAGTCTTCGTCAGAAGGCGGAACACTTGTCATAATGGACAAAATGCCACCAGGCACAAGACAAGATGTGATATGAGTCATTTCTTTTAGGGGGTCATGAAAATGTTCAAACACTTCAGTCGAAGTGATTAGGTCATACTTCATATTCAGGGCATTTTTATCATGACTGTAATGCCTGTCAAAAGTTTTTGTTTGAAAAACCCCTCTTTTTTAAGAGTTCAGCTAAGACTGGTTCTGGACCACAGCCAAAATCCAGCGCTTGACCCTCATTTATATATGGATCAACCGCCTTTATAAGAAAATTGTCTAAGTAGTTTACATAGCCCATATCTTCGATGGAATTCTCATGTAGGTCATATTCTGCCCTTTCTTCATCAAAGGTCACATGAAAATCGTCACTTAAATGAATAAAGCCACAGTTTTTGCATCTCAAATAGACGATACCAAACTTTACATCATGTAATTTATAGGTGTTTTTTGAGCATATTTTACAGATCGGTTTCAATTTATCCAAAACAGGTGTTTCCTTTCTCGTATTGTGCTAAATTATCTTTAACAAATATATCTAATGAAAGGCTAATTCACAACACATTTTTCTAAATTGGCGGTCGCACCACGCCAGTACATATCCTATACACTTGCATAATTACATACTAACGATCGCTAGAAAACAACATTAAGCACTTAAACCACATAGGCGTCATAACGTTTTACAGCGGGAATCATCAACATTTTGCAAGCCACACATTTTATACCTTGGGAGAACAACCATGATAAAGTCAAAATTTAAAAATGTATCAAGGAAAATCATTGCCCTATCACTATCTGCAATGCTGCTCACTGCTTCATTGCCTGCATCTTCGTTTGCAGATGTTATTGATGGTGAGATACCAGTTAAATCTGTCATAACACTAGGAAGGGTATTTTCTAATTATAGTACCGGCGATGAGCTGTCTTCAGATGAATACAGAAGCTTTTTTGGGGATTTAGTTGACACAAGTGAAGTGCTCAGGGCTGAATTTGAAATGAATAAGAGACAACTCGATATGGTTCAAAAGAAACTGGATGAATTTGAAGAAGAAACCCTTGCTTCATTAACAAACTATAAGGATCTATTCTTGAAATTCAACGAAAGGATTTCTTTTTATAGAATGGTCAAAGACAACTTTGTGAAGTCAGCTGACATGAGTTTGCTGGAAAATGGTTCCACTCAGTATATACATACTAGGGGAGATTCCGGTGATTTTACGAAGCTCTTGGTGTTCCCTGATGGTTCATGGGAACTCATAAATTGTATAGAGAACACAGAATACTTATTGGCCCATATAGCGAGCGATGGGTATGCCAGCGTGAAAATGCAAGATGATTTAAGTGATCCAAATATGATCTCTGGTAAAATTAAGTCTCTCTATCTAGGCGAGATGTCAGACTTCTATACCAAGAACGGTTACGGAACCATATATGATGAAAGCGGTTATATTGATTCTGGTAAATGGGAAGAAAACAATGAAATGTCTATGCATTATATATACAATCCCGACGAGGCGTATAAGGCCATTACACAGTTTCAAAATGGAATAAGAAATGGCATTAGTTCATACCAGGCGTTTGACTCAGAAGATGTCTACACTCGAATTTATGACAAGGACGCTCTTCATGGCTTGGCGCTTACACATTATAAAATTGATGGCATCGAGGCTGAAGTTATGTTTTATTACGACCAGGATGAAAAGCTTCCACTCGTGTACATCAATTATCCAAACAACGACTTAAAGCGGATGATTATTGGCGAAGAAAATCCTGTGGAGATATACGACTCTTCTAAATATGATCGCCTTATTGTTTCTCATTTTGAAGACGGTCGCCCAACAGGCTTTGGCTATACTCGTTATGGCCAAGTCGAATATATTGGGTTTTTCGATGGGTTTGATATTTTAGGGGACGGTTTTTACTATCACATTGATGATGAAGAGAACGTATTTGATGCCAAAGTCGATGCCATTATCGATGAAATCATTGAAAAAGATATGACTGATCGACAAAACTTTTAGCCATTCATGATTACATTGTAAATAACGTCAACTACCATAAGCCCCACCTTGATGTTGTTGATCAACCTGGTTTCACGCATACGGCTTATGGTGCACTTATGAAAGGAAAGGCTGTTTGTGATGGCTATGCTCAAGCCTTTAAAGTTCTAACAGATAGGGTTGGAATAGATAACAGACTTATATTTGGGATCACCGTGGATGGAAAAGGCGTTTTCCAAGATTACAATCGACACGCCTGGAACATTGTAAAATATAATGGTGAGTACACACATTTTGACACCACTTGGGATGACCCAACCTACTCAGATAGAATTCGTCACAAATACTACTTTATAGATTCTGAAGAAATAAGCAAAGACCACAAGTGGGACACAGAAAAATATGAAATATATTTTGCCCCAGCTCATTCAAATGACTAATGATTTAAGCTTGTGAGCAAAAATTAAAACATCTAGACTGCCAGTGTAATGACAAAAGCAGACTAGATGTTTTTTTTAATAGGTCAGAAGACTATATGGGACACCTTACCAATAGCACTTAAAGCACTATAGAAAACGACTTTGAGTCTGCTAAAAACATATAGGAACTCTAGCATTATATAGGAAGTCTAGCATTAAGAATTTTATAAAACTCTTGTTCATAAGAGGCTCTCTGTAGGCATTCTCACACATAAATTTTAAACCGCTTTGATAACATTTCTAGGTCTTGTTCTATAACTTCTTTGAATACGTCATCTATGTTACTACGTCATCTATACAACCAAGTAGAACGTTATAAATTTCTAAAGTGTCGTTGAAAACCCTGACAAGTAGTTTGCTATGAGACTTTTGGTCCCAAAGTGCTTGAAAAGAGCACACAAAAGTCTCTTAATAAAGATTATAAAAAGCTATAGAAATAATAAAAAAACCAAACCTTTAAAAGGATTGGGAATACTTTGGTCCCGAAAGCGGGACGCACATGGTTCGCTTTTCAGGCCAGGTTCAAACGCTGTATCCTCACTATTCGTTCGAGGCTCTTTCACATTCGAGCCCTCATCAAAAGCAATAAAAAAGATCCCCTTATTTAGGAGATCTTTTCTTATTGGTGCCGAAGGCGGGACTCGGAACCCGCACGCCCCGAAGAGCTTCGGATTTTGAGTCCGACGCGTCTGCCAGTTCCACCACTTCGGCGTGTGGTATTTGTCTTAACGACAAGATAAATATTACCACGAATAGGCTGATTTTGCAATAGGGAGAGACAAAAAAGTTAAGAAATGGGTATTCGCAGAAAATTCAGACCGTGTTTGGCCGTATATCCGTTTATTTGATAAAGAATTATCATGAAAATTGAACTTTCTATAATATTCTTGACGAAATTTCACAGAACGTACACATCATGAAGCTATAATAGGTTTGTACATAAAGATACCTAGTACATGGATTCCTCAGAAACCCCTGCAGCTTCGCTTACTGCAGGGGTTTCTCTAGTTTTATGAGAAGGGCTTGGTTTTTTGCAACATATGTACTTATTATGTATATATGAATAAAACAATAATAATTTGATCAAGTTTTAACGATTATTATGATAATGATTATCAAAATACTTCGCGATGCCTAGATGATGGAGAAATATTATGAATCAATCGCTGGTCTCATTAATAAAAAATGTAAACAATACATTGGATTTAGCACAAGACAAATAGACTTATCGTTAAAAGATAGGTCTTTTGTATTTGTTATGTTTATCAGCATACAATTTCTTCAAGCTCTAGCAAAGAAAGTTTGTGTTTTTAGCCGACCTAAAACAAGGCTGTAGCATACAATATCGAGTCCTAAAATAAACAACATAAAGACTATAGATAGTTGAAGTGAATTCTCAGGTTTCACATAAAAAATATAGGAGTGGGGTATTCCCATTAGAAAAGTCATTAAGGATGTTATAAAAAGACCATTTCTCGGTACTTCAACAACCAGGGTAAGTACAGCTGTTATAAATATTATCCACAGTACAACACCAACCCCACCAAGAATAATGACCAACCACTCTATCCATGTAAAGCTGAAGACTATAGCCGCCTTAAAGCCAAGTTTTGAGTAAACTAAAGCAGAGCCAACTGTGAATAAAAGTGCTAAAGCAAACATTACAAGCGATGTCACTAAGGGCAGAATAAGCTTGCCTAGCAAAAGTTGCTTGATTTCAATTGCTGACGAAACAATCGACTCTAGTGTTTTATACACTTTCTCACCAGCTATAGAATAGCCTATTAACGCCATGGGTATCCTTGGAATACCAATGATCATTATGATCGCAGCCAGCCTATAGTCTAAGCTTTTATTTATGTATGCATGCAGGCTAAAAAATGATTGATGCAGCAAACGTTTGAATGAGTATACTCATTTTTTATTCTGTCTAACGTTTTGAAATAGAGCCACTCATGTTTGAACACAACTAAAACTTGTTTCATAAAAACCTCTTATCTCCACAAACCATTTAAGTATACACTTTCAAGGGCTTTGTCAATCCGTCTAAATGTATACAAATTTATTAAGCAGCCTAGAGCTGCAATAGATAGATAGATGCTAATTAAATGTTCTGTACCAGTGACCTTCAAGGAAATAATCATTGAGAGTAAAAAAATTGTTGCAAACAAATACTTTGAAGCATAGCTATTGGCCGTTCTTACATCTTTCGAATTCAAAGAAATCCAAGTGATCCTTTGCGCTAAAAATAGCTTTATCATTGCGTGTATTACAATAAGCATGACGAGTTCACTCAACAATATGCTTATACTAATTTTTAACACGGTATTTGTAATGAAAAACACAATAATTAGAACGTATTCAACTAGACATGCTAGGACATAATTGAATATCATTTTTCCCCTAAAGAGTATCTTTACTTCAACACAGGTTGACAAAAGAGACTCCAGTGTTTTGTTCTCTTTTTCAGTAGCAAAGCTTTCGGCTGCCCACTGCCTCAATAAAACAGCACTAAATATTGCTATGGTATAACTTTGTACCCTAAATGAAATATTACCAGCCACAAGTGGCATTACAAGACCAACAATTATAGCTATTACAATTACAAACAAAAAGGTATATTTCTTCTGTATATGGGCTTCTTTTAGAAGTCTTGAAAAAATTATTTTATACTGATGCATCTACTATATTCTCCGCTTTTAAATAAATCTCTAGCAAGTCATCATTATTGGAATCTATTTCGCTCATTTTTTTATTTACAAGCACTTTTCCTTGTTTTAAGAATGGCAATTTTATTACACATTCGCTTAACTTCATGTAAATTATGAGTTGTCAAAATAAATGTGGTGTTTTTTGACTTCGACATAGACAATATAATTTCTCTAAGCTTTTCTATACTCACTGGATCTAGACCATTGGTCGGCTCATCTAGAATGGCTATTTCTGGTTCATGTAATAATCCACGAACAATTGCTGTTTTCTTTTTTGTACCAAGTGATAGATCCTTAACAGCTGCATATTTCTTAGAGGCAAAATCAAACACATCTAAGTAATAATCAATTCTCTCTTCGTAGACCGACTTGTCTACCCCGTAAATTTCAGCAAAATATACCAAGTTATCATAAACCGTTAAAGGTTCGTACAGACCTACACTTTCAGACAGTACACCACATTTCTTTCTTATTAATGCGCCATTTGTATTGGGGTCGAGTCCAAATACAGAAACTCTGCCACTCGAAGTTGCAAGCAGTCCCAACAAGATTCTTAATGCAGTAGTCTTACCCGCTCCATTATGCCCTAGCAAGCCAAAAATGTCGCCTTTTTGAATGTTCAAATTCAGCCCTGAAAGGGCTTTAATCTCACCAAAGTCTTTGCATACATTCTCGAATACAATTTGCTTCATGAAGCACACTCCTCTACTTCTTGTTTCTGGCTTTTTTCCTGTAATATCTAATAATCAAGGCACTAATTCCACCACATATACCAGCAATTATCATTTCATTCATTTTGCACATTCCTTTCAAATTCAACTTCAATGAATTCTGCTCATCAACTCGCTGTAATAAAATCTAATCTCGTCCATTCTCAAATTTTTGTGTTAATGATGGCGTTGTCAGTCGAATAAAAGTCAAAATTTTCTGTAATGATTTCTATTCCAAGTTCTCTTGCATACTCATATTGCTCAGTTCCAGGATATGGTGTATTTATGCTATATAGTACATTGGCACCGTACTTATCCTTTAGGTCCTGAGCCTTTTCAATTGTATACTCTATTGTTTTTCTAGTGTCTTCAGCGTGCCCAATGATCACTGAAATGTTAATATCAAATCCTATTTCACTAGCTATTTTTGTGGCTTTTTCAACTTGCTCGAATCTGACGTTCTTCTTTATAGATTTCAAAACATTTTCATCAGCACTTTCAAGACCAAACTGAATTTTCCTGCACCCAGCTTCATACATCCGTTTAAGCAGATCTTCTGTTACAACATCTGCCCTTGACTCGCATCCCCAAATGAAATCATACTCTAAGGCTTGCAGCTGATTACAAAATGCCTCTGTTCTTTTAGGTTTCATAGTAAAAGTGTCATCAACAATAAAAAACTCTCTTGCATTTAGATTCGTAGCCAACTCTTCAATCTCATAGATAATGTTCTCAACCGACCTAAAATATACGTTTTTTCCCCAGAATGCACGAGATGAGCAGAATATGCAGTTTCCAGGGCACCCACGCGCTGTTGAAATTGTAAATGGATAAACATACTTTTGTAAATTGAGTAGATTTCTATCAGGTATTGGTAAGTCATCTAAATTTCGTATTCGTCTTGGTTCTATAATAGTCAATCCTTCATCATTATTCTTATAGGCCAGACCATAGCACTTTTTAATAGATTTATTTCGTATAACCGAATCACAAATATCCACAAAGGAGCTTTCACCCTCTCCTAGGCTTATATAGTCAAAGTTTATGCTTTCAATTAACTCCTTGGTACAGAAGTTAGCACTAACGCCTCCGCCCACAATGACAATCTCTTCATCGAATTTTCTTATAAGACCGACCAGTGCTTTCATTGCAGACCATGACTCAAAATATGTAGATATCCCAACAACTCTAGGCTGTGTCTTCTTTAGTATTTCTATAAGGGTCGTCTCATCCACTTGTTCGATTGCCAAATCAATAAAGCTGACCTTGTATTTTTTTGCTTTTAACGCAGAAGCTATATATAAGAGTCCAAGTGGGGGCATTGAAACTAGACTGGCCGCCATTTTGTTTATTTTTGCCGCACGACTTATAGGTATATTTAAAAGCAATACATCACTTTCTTTAATAGTCTTCATCATCACTTCTCCTTATTTACTACATGGGTATTTAGGATATGCCTTAGACTAAAGAGTCCAAGTAGTCTATAAGTCTTCCTACATTAAGGATTTTGATGTTTCTTTCTCCGGTTGAATAATGAGAACTTGTTTCCAGTAACATCTTATGAATTTGACTGCAAGTCAGATCTGCCTTAATCGATTTCATATAAGCAACCACTGCAGAAACATGAATGGTCGCCATAGAGCTACCTGAATCATATCCATAGTCACCATCTTTAAGAGTCGTTAAAATATGCTCACCGGGCGCGAAAATTGTCTCATCATTAAATTTACTGTTTCTTAGAGAACTGTAGAATGTTACAGGACTTGTATTCTTTACACCATAGGATGCCACAGGAATTACGCCTTTGTAAGATGCGGGCGCTTGCATCTCTTTCTCAGGTATGTTTCCAACAGCACCAATAATGATCATGCCTGAGTCAATTGCTCTTTTAATAAGCTTTCTCTCTTCTATAAGATAGGATCTCATCTCATCACTGCTATTATTTTTGGTCATAGAATGGCCTATACTCATGTTGACAATGTCCATTTTGTTCTCTATTGACCACTCTAATGCCTTTATGATGTGCTTGATGTTTCCTTTTCCTTTTTTATCTATAACCTTTAGGTTGTACACATCAGCATTATTTACAATGCCACATATTTTTGATCCTTGCCCGCCAGATGCTAGAATCCCATTTATTTTTGTACCATGACCAAAGTCGTCTGCAAGGTTGTGATCGTCATCCAGGAAGTTATACCCTTTCTTTTCGATACACATTAAGCCTTTATGACCTAAGTCAATTCCAGAATCCAGTATGGCTATTTTCATTTTCCCAACTAAGGCATTCTGACTGCTTTCCCATAGTCGTTCAATGTTTATCATCCGTAAATTCCATAGGTAATCTTTAAGTTCTACATCAATCAAATTGTAAAAACTCGTATTAGGGTTTATGAGTTCCTCAAGTAAAGTCTTCATGAACCTTATGTCCTACGCTTTGGCTGCAATGGACTTGTTATAAAATTGAAGTACTCCTTTTTGAGCTTCTCACAGTCAGGACTCTTATTTTCAATTGAACCGGACCTATACAAGGTTTTTGCCTTACAGCCACCTAAGCAAAATATCCAATAGAAACATTCTGAGCATTCCTCGTGATTACTGAAATGAACATTTTTATTTCTTATTAAAAAAGTCATCCAATTTTCCCATTTTATACTTACCGACCTCTAAATTATGACAAGGATAAACGTTACCCTTAACATCTATGCTAATCTCATTTACACAAGCCCCACATGATTTTTTCTTATCGAGTCGAATCGGGTTGTTCAAACACCTTTTTGTGTCATTGAAATAAGACATACTCAAATTCTTACTTGAGTTTTTCTTCAATTGATTGTTCTTCCATGAGTTCACTAGAATGGCTTGCTTATTGATCTCTTCATTGATTTTTAGCAAGACAGATTCATCTTTCTCAAAATATGCAGACAGGTCACTTCCATCCTGCTTTAATAAGATGGGTTCATTAATAAAGAAGCCCCTCGCACCGAGGTTATAGGCCAGAGAATACATATTGGGAAGGTCATGTATGTTCTCTCTATGTGGTGTTGCAACCATTAAAAATGGAATATCCATTTCTTTTAGTAGCCTAATTGACTCCATACGGATCTCAAAGTTTCCTTTTCCTGCAATTTTGTCATTCAGGCTTTCATTACTGGCTTCAATAGATACAATTACCGTATCACATACCGGCTTAAGCCTCTCTAATAGGTCTTGCGTCAGTAGGGTTCCATTGGTCCAAAGATATACATGCAAGCCCTTTTGACTCGCATAACCAACCATTTCAACAAGATCGGGATGCAGTAATGGTTCACCACCACTAATATATAGCATTTTGAGTTCTTCAGATTCTGTTTGCAACTTTTCTACAATAACTTTGAAGTCGCAAAAGTGGCATAAAGATGCTTTTTCATCATTACTGCAAATAGACTTACTACAGTAAGAACAGTCCATATTACACGCATTTGTAATGTCTATATAAGCTGTCTTAATCTGTTCATCTTTCTTCCACTTACTAAGATCGTTTGCAGTGCCAATAATTTTTTCTTCTACAAGATCACTCGTAAAAGCAATAACATCGTCTTTGATGACTTCTTCACTAATTTTGTATTCATCGGCAATGATTTTTATGACATCACTTACTGAGTTTTGGCCATTTAGCTGGCTTAAAATGTCAAACCCCGTCCTGCTCGTTTTAAACCAGCAGTATTTACTATTTGATGTAAATAAAAACTCTTCTTCATGCTCCTGAAATTGAAACTCGTCCATTATAAATTGGAGCCTGTCTTCTAGATTGATTTCGACCATTAACTCACCTTCTCTATATATTATTTCTATTCCAGCTCATAACATCGGTAATCACATTATGGTATCTTCGCAGTTCATCTCGCGATATGTTCTTGGTGCTAATTATCGGACTACTTAGAATGAATTGATTCCAGTCTGTCTCGTATAGGGTAATACCTAACTCATCCATTTTTTCATATTGCTCAGTGCCGGGAAAAGGTGTATTTACACTTCCTACAACATGAGCACCATAATCCTTTTGAATTTTCTGAGCAAAGTCAATTGTTTTGGCAATGGTCTCATGTGTATCAGATGCATGACCAATTATATAAGACGCTGTAATATGCATACCATGCTCACTTGCTAAGCTTATCCCTCGTTCGATTTCTTCAATAGTTACATATTTCTTTATGTCTTTTAGAATACCGTTATCTGCACTTTCAAGACCGATTTGCAGCTTTCTGCAACCAGCTTCAAACATATTTTTCATCAAGTCTTCATTTATGACATCCGCCCTTGATTCACATCCCCATACAAACTTAATACCAGTTTCTTTAATCATTTCACAGAACTTCATGGCCCGCTTGTAAGATGCCGTAAATGTGTCATCTGTAATATAAAACACCATTGCGTCAAACTCATTATGCAAGTACATGACTTCTTCAAATATACTTTCTGCGGACCTCATATATACCTTATGCCCCCAGAAAGACTTAGAGGAGCAAAATATGCAGTCGCCTGGACATCCTCTAGCTGTACTTATGGTAAATGGCATAATATACTTTTCCAAATCAACCAATTTTCTGTCTGGGATAACACTTAAGCCATCTAAATCTTTAATTCTTTCCGCAATCCCATTTTCAATAACCAGACCGTCTTTATTCTTAAATGCAAGACCTTGAATTTGGTCAAGTTTTTTAGTGTTTTTCCCAAATACATACTCAATCAAATTGAAAGTAGCGATTTCACCTTCACCTCGAACCACATAATCTGTCATTGAACCTTGCAAAATGTCTTCATAGCAAAATGTAGCAAACGCACCACCAGCGAAAATAACTGACTGGGGCAATATGTCCTTTACGGTTTTACAAATCAGTTTCTGAGCATCCCATGATTCATTGTATGTACTCATTCCAACTACTTTGGGATTGTAATGTCTCAAAGTGTCAACAAAGTCAGACAGGGTGAAACTTTCAACAGCAAAGTCCATAATCTTTACTTTATAGCCATTCTTTTGTGCATATGTAGCAACATACATTAAACCTAGTGGTGGCATGCTGTTCGATTTTGCTAGCTTGTCCTTGTACCAATTGTTTGTGGGCAAATTTATAAGTAAAACATCAACATCCATACACTCTACTCTGCCTCCTATGCTTACGCGAATTAATATTTATCCAAATATACTATTAAATAAGTCTGCTTCTTTCATAACTGAAATTAGCTTGTTTTTCCGGAATACCTCGAGAGCCTCTTCCACACTTATTTCATTTAACTGAGTCTCCTGATTAAGTTTTTTAAGTAGGGTCTCGTAGTCTGTTTGGTAATTGATTCCTTCCCATACTTTGCCCTGCATATCATTCAGTATAATCCTGTTACCCGATTGATTTACAATATAAACCAATCCATCATCTGTTTTTAAACCAGTTATTACATTCCCATTTGATCCTACTTTTTTTCATTGTCATCTCCTAAGCATTGATAATTATGAAACTACCAAGCTCTTAGCCTTCTAGCTTATTTTAGTATTCATATCCTAATCTTTATTAGGGATATTCTAACCTGGAATGG
>LQAJ01000113.1_pt1 | contig 49459 bp, 54 predicted proteins | sample 1535811 | NCBI WGS metagenome assembly LQAJ01 (sample SAMN04331587, study PRJNA305678) | bioreactor metagenome | isolation source: bioreactor_6 inoculated with Wadden Sea sediment 2nd replicate of a... | place: Germany: Wadden Sea, Janssand Flat
GAGAAGCCGACAGAATTTTATCACCGGATGGATTGTATATCGCTTTATTTACTGAACCCGAATGCATAACAGTAATTTGTTGTAATAATTTTTCATACAATTTCTTTGCATTTGTATAGTCACCAGCTTTTTTTAAATTCATTTGCTAAGTATATTTTGGCACGGGATTCAGATATATCAAGAGTTTTAGAAAATTCGGAAGTCTTTTGTAAGATACTATCTAAACTCTCACTATCTTTTTGGGAAACAAGAGTTGACAATTTTTGAGAGATCTTTTTTATTCATTATTTCTCCCATTGCCAAAATTATTATTAACAAGGCTCGTTTCTGATTTAATCTCTTCAATCAAAGAGTCAATTGATCTGGAGCAGAATGCTCTCTTGAGTGCAAACAACAACCAACCTGCTGACGTTATTGTAGACATTATAAAAAATTGCATTCCAAGTATCTGCAGAAAGAAAAAAAATTTTTAAAGTCTGCAGATAGCAAAGTAAGTGTTAAAGAAACTAATATAGATAGAGGGGCAATCCATTCTTTTGATCTTTCTGTCTCTGATAAATGAATTTGTAATTTTAATCTTAATTTATCCTCAGTTGTTACCACTACAGACTGAGATAAATTGAGACTAACCTTTTCAACAGAAACTAACTGTTGGATCATCAGGTCGTTTTGATATTCATTTTCATTCATCAGAAACTCAAAGTTTTATATTCGTTTTTTAGTACATTAAATAGCCGAACAGTCATTATACATCATGACGGAAAACATTAAATCCACCTCATTTTTCAATCCTCATATTGTTTCTTTGTTGAAATGTCAACAAAAATTATATATATTGATTATACGCTTTGACACATAATCAATAATTTCAGGAATACCATGGCCATGAATCGCGAAATAGGCGACCTGGTCGGCTTTTCCCATACCCAGGGAATCAGTCCACGGAAAGTAAAATTTTACACTGGGTGGCTGGATCAATTTTTCCGATTTTATACCGGCGGAACAGATGAGGTTACAAACGAAGATCTCATTGCTTTTGATGATTCCTTGTCTAAGGAGGGCATGGAAGAATAGCAGATCCTTCAGGCCCGGGAAGCGGTGCTCCTGTACTGTTGATTTGAATTTTCTGCTGCTTGAGATTGCTTCCGATATTCTGCCCGAATCAGCCTTCTAAACCTGTTTTAGTCTCAAAAAACACATATTCATCCTCAGCTTTTTTACAAAAATGTACTGACCAGTCAGTGATGTTTTTTTTCAGGAAAAAGCAATACATTGCGGTAGGGACTTCATATATATTTCCTTTAAAGCCGATTGAGGCATCATTGTTAACCATCCGTTTATGCCTGACCAGAAAAATTTCATCCAGTTCCGCTTTTGTAGGGCGAACGATCCGGGTATGGTTGCAGGGCCGATGATACCGGTCTATAGGGCGTTCATTGATGCCCGCATGCGGTCAGATGGGGATAGGCCTTGCATTGTATCCTGATGTCATCCATTATCTGAACATCGGCTTTTCTGAGCCGCCCCCTGTCGCCTCTGATTTTGGGTTTCAATGCATCAAAACCATTCTTCCTGTATGCTTTGAGCCAGGATTTGAAGGTAGAGATCTTGACAACCTTTTCAAGGATTTCACAATGCCGAAGGTTCTGGATGAATTTGATATCATCGATTGTTTTGAAGTGCCTGGTCAAAAATTACAGGTTGGCGAAATAACTAAGAAGCAGACCGAACTTTATTCGAAATTCGGGGGGCACTCCCCCGAACTCGATACGATAGTGCGGGAATTTAGGTTACAAACATTGGTGACAAATTTAAAAAATTGTCAAGCTACCAAAAATGGTTTGGCTGGCCATGGTTCTGGCAAAGCAAGCCTATCCCCCGGCCAGAAACGTGACGATCTGGATGTCATCCCCGGGAGCCACCGGTCTTTCCAGCTCACCGGGAAACGCGCTTTCCGCATTCAGATAGATCTCAATATGGCCGTGCAATTTCCCGTTTTTGTCAAACAATTCTTTTTCCATGGCCGGGTACTGACGGATCAGGTCCGCCAGGGCCCGGCCCACATTATCTCCGTTTACCTCAACCGTTTTGTTGCCGTTGGTGTGCTGCCGGTGAACCAGATGAATATGTGCTGTGGCTGTCATGGTTTTGTCCTTTTTGCGGCGTTGTCCTTTTAAGGCCACGGATGGCTGTCATGCCGTACCTTTAGTGAAACATGCCAAGTCTTTAAAACCGATACTATAAAAAGCTCCGGCCAAAGAATCAATACCCGGCATCATCAAAATGGGGTTGGCTTTTAAAAAATCCCCTTTAATACAATTTTCCCACAGCCGACTCCACAGCCCTGACAATGGCCCCATCCTCCAGCAGGGCCTTGACCGTGGCAATGTCTTTAGACAGCTGCCGGTCCTCTTTCATGTATGAAACATGCTGGCGGATGGTCCGGTAGGCGGCCAGAGTCCCGTCTCCGGCCTTGATGTTGGTGAACAGGTCAATGGCCTGGGCCCCGCACAGCAGCTCAATGGCAATCACGTTTTCCGTGTTCTGGACGATGTCCCGGCATTTTCGGGCAGCAAACGCCCCCATGGACACATGGTCCTCCTTGTTGGCTGACGTGGGAATGGAGTCCACGGACGCGGGATGGGCCAGGCCCTTGTTTTCCGACACCAGGGCCGCAGCCGCATACTGGGCGATCATGTATCCGGAGTTCAGTCCGCCGTCCTCCACCAGAAACGCGGGCAGGCCGGACAGCTGGGGATTGACCAGTCGTTCGATGCGCCGTTCAGAGATATTAGCCAGTTCGGCAATGGCGATCCCTAAGAAATCACAGGCCAGGGCCAGGGGCTGGCCGTGGAAATTCCCCCCGGACAGAAATTCTTCAGACTCCGGAAAGATCAGCGGGTTTTCTGTGGACGCATTCATCTCCACCCGGATCACCCGGTCCACATGGGAAAACGCATCCCAGGACGCACCGTGCACCTGGGGGGAACACCGCAGCGTATAGGCATCCTGAACCCGGGAACAGTCCTTGTGGGAGGAGATGATTTCCGAATTCTGCGTGATCTTGAGCATGTTTTCCGCGGCCATGATTTGACCCGGATGGGGACGGGCCTGATGGATTCTCGGATCAAAGGCGGATCGGGTCCCCATGAGGGTTTCCAGGCTTATGGATGCGGCGATATCCGCGTGTTTGCAAAGATTTAACGCATCATGCAGAGCCAGACACCCCAGGGCGATCATGAACTGGGTCCCGTTGATCAGGGCAAGGCCTTCTCCGGCCGCCAGTTCCAGCGGCTTCAGCGACCGGGCCGCCAGGGCACTGGCCCCGGGCATGCGCTGCCCGTCCACAAACGCTTCTCCCTCCCCGATCATCACCAGGGAAAGATGAGCCATGGGCACCAGGTCTCCGCTGGCCCCCACCGACCCTTTTTCCGGTACCACCGGCACAATCCCTTTGTTGAGCAGGTCTGCCAGCATCTGGATGGTCTCCAGACGAAGCCCGGAGTTGCCCCGGCAGAAATCATTGATACGCAGGGCCATCATGGCCCGGACCACATCCTCGGGCATCTCTTTGCCCATGCCGGCGGCATGGGACAGTAATATTTTCTTCTGAAGCCGTTTGGTGTCGGCGTAAGAGATGGGAACATCCGACAATGCTCCGAAACCGGTGGTCACTCCGTAGATATGCTCCCCGTTTTTCACCCAGGTATCCACAAGGGTCCGTGCCTTGTGAATCCGGTTGCCGGAGGTGTCGGCAATGGCCACCTGCCACCCGTTTCTGGCGATATTCACCAGTTCCTCCAGTTGAAAATGATCTCCATCAAGAACAATGGTTTTCTGATTCATTGGGCTGCTCTCCTGTTGAAGGTGCCTTTCAATTGATACCGGAATCCCGGGGATATCATGGTGCTGTAAGTGGCCACCTGATCAAAAGACCAGGTGCGCCGGGTCAGGCGCAGGCAGGGTTCTGCCGCACTGATCTTAAAATGGGCCAGCATGTGGGCCGGGCAGCACACCGCTTCGATCACGTGTTCCGCTTTCTGAACCGGAGCGGTCTCCAGCAGATAGTCACTGGGGGTAATCCGGGTATAGTCCTGGGCCAGATAATCCGGGGCCACGACCGGATTGATGAACCGTTCCGAATGCTGGACCCCGACCCCCCTGTCCCTGTGCAGCACAATGGAATGAAACACCCGGTCCCCGGGATTCATGCCCAGCCGGGTGGCAATGGCCCTGTCCGCGGTTTCTTCCGCCAGCAACAGCACATCACAGGAGTGGACCCCGCCCCAGTCGGCAATCTCCTTTGCAATGCTTTTGATCTCCAGCAGCGCAGCATCCGGTTTGGGCCGGGCCACGAACGTGCCCACCCCCTGAATCCGGACAATCCGCCCTTCTTCGGTCAATTCCTTGAGGGCCCGATTGGCGGTCATGCGCGATGCCTTGAAAGTCCCGGACAGCTGGGTTTCCGACGGCACCCGGTCATCAGGCTTAAGAAGGCCTGCATCAATCTGTTTGACCACATACTGCTTGATCTGTTCATACAGTGCCCGGGGTTTAGCTGAACTTGTCACCATTGTTTCCTTATCATCCTGAATTTTCACAGAAATTGTTCCCGGTTCAGCATTTTATAACGTCCGCCCTCTGCGGGTGTATTGCCCCCGGCCCGAGATTTCCATTACGACGTTCCGGTCACACGACACTCACTGAGGGGCTTGCCCAAAATATCCGGGATCATATGGGTACCTGATGTTTCTGAGGCGTTCATAAAAAAAGCCCTTGACATGATATCTATACTTGTATAGACAAGTAGTAGCTAATCCACACCTAAAAGTCAACACCATCAGGAGGAAAAAAATGAATCCCAGAGAAAAACTGTTAAAGGATCTGAAAATCGGCTGCGGCAAACCCCGGCCGGTGAAAGCCCCCCGGGGCAGCCAGCTGCACTGCAGAGGCTGGTACCAGGAAGCGGCCCTGCGCATGCTGTGCAACAACCTGGACCCGGACAACCGGGGAGAACCCGGATGAACTCATTGTCTATGGGGGACTGGGCAAAGCCGCCAGAAACTGGGAGTGTTTCGATGCCATCATCCGGTCCCTGCTGGACCTGGAAAACGATGAAACCCTGCTGGTACAGTCCGGCAAGCCTGTGGGGGTTCTGACCACCCACACCTCCGCCCCGAGGGTGCTGATTGCCAACGCCAATATTGTCCCCCACTGGGCCAATTGGGACACGTTTCATGAACTGGACAGAAAAGGCCTGATCATGTACGGCCAGATGACCGCCGGGTCCTGGATCTATATCGGCACCCAGGGAATTTTACAGGGCACCTATGAAACCTTTGCTGCCTTGGGCCAGAAACATTTCAACGCGGACCTGAGCGGGAGGATTGTGGTCACCGCAGGGTTAGGCGGCATGGGCGGAGCCCAGCCGTTGTCCGTGACCATGGCCAACGGCGTGGCCGTATGCATTGAGATCGATCCTTCCCGCATCGCCAAACGCCTGAAAAAACGGTACCTGGATGTGGAAGCCGACACCCTGGAAGATGCCATGGCAATGGCCCGGCAGGCTGCAGACGACCGAAAACCACTTTCCATCGGACTGTGCGCCAATGTGGGAGATGTGCTGCCCGCTATGCTTAACAAAGGATTCATTCCGGATGTCATCACCGACCAGACCAGCGCCCATGATGAACTCAACGGGTATTTTCCCACGGGCATCTCTTTTGAAGACGCCCTGAAACTGCGCAAATCCGACCCGGAAACCTACAAGGATATGGCATTGAACTCCATGGCCGACCATGTCCGCGCCATCCTTGCAATGAAAGACAAAGGTGCCATTGCCTTTGATTACGGTAACAACCTGCGGGCCCAGGCCATGAAAAAAGGGGTGGACAATGCCATGGACTATCCCGGGTTTGTGCCGGCCTATATCCGGGAGTTGTTCTGCCAGGGCGAAGGCCCGTTCCGGTGGGCCGCACTGTCCGGGGATCCGGAGGATATCCGGGTGACCGATGACGCCCTGATGCAGCTGTTTCCGGAAAAACCAGAATGATCAACTGGCTGAAAATGGCACAAAAAAAGGTGGAACATATGGGCCTGCCCACCCGGATCTGCTGGCTGGGATACGGCGAGCGGGAACAGGCGGGCAAACTGTTCAACGACCTGGTGCGCTCAGGAAAAGTCAAGGCCCCCATCGTCATCGGCAGGGATCATTTGGACTGCGGGTCTGTGGCATCGCCCTTCCGGGAAACCGAAGCCATGAAGGACGGGTCGGACGTAGTGGCGGACTGGGCTCTGCTCAACTGCATGACCAATGTGGCCTCCGGCGCCACCTGGGTGTCGTTCCATGACGGCGGCGGCGTGGGCATCGGTTATGCCTTGCACGCCGGTCAGGTCACGGTGGCTGACGGCACGGACGAGGCGGAAAAACGGGTCACCACGGTGCTGCGGAACGATCCTGGCACCGGCATCATCCGGCATGCGGATGCGGGGTACCGGACCGCCATTGATGTGGCAAACGAAAAAAGGCGTAAAACTGCCCATGATCAACATGTTTGAATCGCGACCCTGACCGCCGAGTGGCCGCATCTGTCTGACACAGCCCCCCCTTTGCTGCAGATATCACCTGGAATCCTTCAAAGGAGTGATCCATGATCACAGTTTCTGACAATGGCAACCCGTTTCCTGAAAAAATCGACCGGTTGTTCACAAACTGCCGGGCCGCCACCATGGCCGGCGGCCGGTACAACCGTATTGAAAACGCGGCCCTGGCCGTGGCCGGCGGCAAAATTTCCTGGATCGGACCCATGGTTGCTCTGCCCGATCCCCTGCCCGTCAATATCGAACGGACCGGCTGCAACAATCATTGGATTCTGCCCGGGTTTGTGGACTGCCACACCCATCTCATCTGGGCCGGATCCCGGGCCGAAGAATTTGAGATGCGCCTGGCCGGGGCATCCTATGCCGACATTGCCAAAGCCGGGGGGGGGATTTTTTCCACGGTCCAGGCCACCCGGGCAGCGGATGAAGACGTCCTGTTCCATCTCGCATTGCAGCGCCTGGACCATTTTTTGAACCAGGGAATCACCACGGTGGAGATCAAGTCCGGATACGGCCTGGACCTGGAAACGGAACTCAGGATGCTGGCTACGGCCGGCCGGCTGCAACAGGCCGCTCCCCAGCACATCGAGGCCACGTTTTTGGGGGCCCATGCCGTGCCGCCGGAATTTGCCGGCAGGCCAGAGGCATATATCCGGGAAATCATCCGGGTGATGCTGCCGGAAATCAAAAAACAGGGCATTGCAAAAGCCGTGGATGTGTTCTGTGAAACCATCGCCTTTTCCAGGGACCAGACACGGCAGGTGTTTGAAACAGCCAAAAATTGGGCTTTGACATCAAACTGCACGCCGAACAACTGTCCGACTCGGATGGTACGGCCCTGGCTGCGGAAATGGGGGCGCTGTCCTGTGACCACCTGGAGTATCTGTCAGATGCGGGCGTAAAAAAAATGTCGGATCATGGCACTGTGGCCGTGCTGCTGCCGGGTGCATTTCATTATCTGAAAGAAACCCGGCTGCCGCCGGTGAATTCGTTCAGACAGGAAAATGTCTCAATGGCCGTGGCAACGGATCTCAATCCCGGCTCCAGCCCGATTTTCAGCATGCTTCCCGTGCTCAACATGGCCTGTCTTCTGTTCGGGCTGACCTGTGAAGAGGCTCTGGCCGGGGCCACCGTTCACGGGGCCGCCGCCCTGGGTCTGGCGGACCGCAAAGGCAGCCTCGAACCGGGCAAAGATGCGGATTTTGTGATCTGGGATGTGGACACCCCGGCAGATCTGTGTTATTTCACAGGCATTTCACCCTTAGAACAGGTGGTGATTGGAGGCAGGACCGTCGCTTCTTTCTGATGGAACGGCCCGGACCTCCCTGTCAGGCAACCCCGACACACCGTAGGTGGCACCCATGACCATGTTCCAGGATCCCCTGGTGATTGCCGCGTTGGCATCCGCCGCTCTGGCACTTGTGTTCCTTCTGGCGACCCTGGGGGCTTTGAAAAAAAAGAAACGGTCCACGTCCGCACTGCATGTGGTGACCGCCCTGCTCCTGATCTGCCTGTTCGCCCTGTTTGGCACCATCAGTCTCGCCACTCGGGGATATCTTGCCCTGACCGCGGAAACCCTTGCAGCGGTGGTGGAAATCGAACCCGTTGAAAAACAGCGCTTTATCGCACGGTTCCGCATGCCATGGGGTGGGGAAAGATCCTTTGTACTGGCCGGAGACCAGCTGTATGTGGATGCCCACATTCTCAAATGGAAGCCCATGGCCAATGTTCTGGGATTGCACACCCTGTATGAGCTGGATCGGGTGTCCGGCCGCTACGCCCGCCTGGAAGAGGAAACGACTCTGGAAAGAACCGTATATCGTCTATCCCGGGAAAAGCCTGTGAATCTGTTTGACCTGCGGCACCGGTTTGCAGCCCTGAAATTTCTGGTGGATGCCGAGTACGGCTCTGCTACGTTCATCACGACGGACAGACCTCAGACCCTTAAACTCCTGGTATCCACCACCGGGCTGTTGATCAGAAAACAAACCCCGTGACCCGCTTTGATGCTCATCCCCTGTTTGCGCTTGCCACGTGCCGGGTATATGGTATGATCGTTTCAAACAGAAAATTGAGTTCAGGGGACCGGAATCTGTGAAAAAAACATGCCTGCATCACCAATTTTCCACCATTGCCGGGCAATGTCCCGAACAGACCGCCGTGGTTCAAGGAGAAAAAACGGTCTCTTTCCGGCGTCTGGACCGGGAATCAGACCGGCTGGCAACGGCACTGAGAACCAATGATGAGGCTTCCGGCGCATCTGTGGCCATTTACATGCCGCCTGGCATCGAGTTCATGATCGCCGCTCTTGGGATTCTTAAAACCGGGAGCGCCTATGTGCCGCTGGATATCAATGATCCGGCCGAAAGAACCCGGACAATGATTCACCGAATCCGTCCGAAACGAGTGATCACCCTGCCGGAACTGGTGGACCGGCTCAGCCCGGAACTGGAAATTCCTGTGAAAATCCAGACGGGTTTCCAAGGCAATGATCCAACGGATTCCCTGAAATCCGATACCGGCACCGGTCATACAAAAAAGGCGGAATCCGCCCTGGAAAGCCCTTGCGATCCTTCGTTCGCCGCTTACATTATTCACACCTCCGGTTCCACCGGAACACCAAAGGGGATTCCCATTCCCCACCGGGCATTGATGAACCTTTTGGCGGAGTTTGACCGGCTGCAGCCCATTGGCCCGGAGGATCGGTGTTCCCTGTGGTCGGCCCTGAATTTCGACGTTTCTGTGTATGAAATCTGGTCTGCCTTGATGTCCGGTGCCACCCTGTTCATTCCGGATGACATGGTACGGTTTGATGCAAAGGCGTTTATCAAGTGGCTCAGTGTCCACCAGATAACTTCTGCCTATTTTCCACCGTTCATGATTTCTGACCTTGCCCGGACCTCCGTATTTCCAAAAAGCATTAAACGGCTGCTCACCGGAGTCTCCGCAATTCCGGCCCAATTGCTTTATGACATCAAAAAACGGCATCCGGATCTGTGTCTCATCAACGGATACGGACCGGCCGAGGCCACGGTTTGCGCCACCTTGTATCCGGTACCGGACCGAAAGCCACAAACCGCTGTAGCGCCCATCGGCAAACCGGTTCCCAACCTTGATGTCTTTGTGCTGGACCCAGACGGACAGCCTGTCAATCCGGGGGAAAAAGGAGAGATCTGCATTGCCGGGATTCAGGTGGCAAACGGATATGTGAATGATCCTGAACGGTCGGCCAAAAGCTTTGTTCCCAATCCATTTGCAGATTATCCGCTGAAAAGCCCGAAAGCCGGGATGTACAAAACAGGGGATTTGGGAACGTGGCTTCCGGACGGCAACCTGATGTTTTCCGGCCGGGTGGATTTTCAGATCAAATACAAAGGCATCCGCATCGAACCCGGAGAGATTGAACAAACGATCACCGCGTTTCCAGGCATCAATCAGGCAGCGGTGGTGTTGAAAAAAAGCCTTGCAGGGCAGGAACGGCTGACCGCTTATATCAATGCTGACGTCGACAAAACCCGGCTGATGGAATTTCTGGCGGAAAAACTACCCCGAACCCTGCTGCCGGAATCCGTTATTTCTCTGCCGACCCTGCCCCAGACCTCCCAGGGAAAAATTGACAGAGCCGGACTAACAGCCCGAAACGATTTTGAGCTTGCATCTCTTTTTCCGGCAGATGATTCACCTCCGGTTCTGACGGATCTGCAAAAGCAGGTGCGACAGGTCTGGAAACAGGTCCTGGGACTGGAGACATTGTCAGTGACAGACCATTTTCTGTTGTCAGGGGGGGATTCCATTTCTGGGGTCAAAATCATATCCCGAATCAACCAGGCTTTTGGCACCGCCCTGACTCTGGATGTGTTGTTCTCTCATCCGGTGCTGGAGGATTTTGCATACATGGTATCCCAGGTCCTGCCGGACGGTCAGATTCCAGACGTCTCCCAGGCAGGGGTTACCGATTCCTCTGAACCGTCTCCAGCGCCGAACCGGACGGTTACGCCGATTCCTCTTCTGCCTGACCAGCACCTGATCTGGATGTTTGAAAAACTGCATCCGGGCACATCGGTTTACCATATTCCCCTGGCGTATATTGTCCGGGGGGCCGTCGATCCGGTAATCCTTGAACAGGCAGTGAGGGGTGCGGCCGGTCGTCACCCTGCTTTGGCCACGGTCGTTCACCTGAAAACGGACCATCCCTGCCAGGCGCCTGAACAAACCGAACCGAAGTTCTTTTACCAGGCCCTGTCCCAACCGTTGCCAGAAAGCAGCGAGACCGATCCTGATCCGGATATCGTATCAGCACTTCAGAAACAGATCACCCGCCCCTTTGATCTAGAAACGGGACCGCTTTTCAGAACCGTTGTTTTCACAGATCCCGATGGCCGGACCCTGATCTGTTTTGTGTTTCATCACATGATCTTTGACGGGTGGTCTGCCGGTCTGTTCATTCAAGAAATCAATCGATGGTATGCCCTGCTTGCCAGCCGGCCCTCAACCCGGACGGCGATGCCGGAACCGGCCCGGACAGGTATCGATTTTTTTGAGTATGCAGCCCGTCGATTGAGGACCCAGGAGCAGCAATGGGATGCGGCCCGTCCGTTTTTTGACGACTATCTGAAGAACCTGCCGCAGCCGATTCTGACCGATCCGACCGGATTTGCCGCAGCCTTCTGCCCCGTTGCCATTGACGCGGATTGTCTGATGGATATCCGGTCACTTGCCGCCGCGCACCATACCACGCCCTTTGCCGTCCTGCTGCTGTGTTTCCAGCTGACACTGTACCGTTTCAACGGCATACCGGACCAAGTGACCGGTATCGCCCATGCCGCACGGGATGACATGGACACCGAAAACACTATCGGTTTTTTCATGAACACTCTGGTGATCAGAAACCGGATTCAGGCGGACCGGTCCTTCAGCGATCTGCTGACACGGCTGGCACACACCCTGACCCAGGTGATTGAGTATCGGCATATCCCCTTTCACCGCATTTCTCAGCACTACCGGGAACAGAGGCAAAGCGCTCCCTGTTTCAACATCCTTTTTCTCATGCAGACCATGGACTTACCAGCCCTGTCCATCCCCGGAATTCAATGCGACCGCCTGACGATCCAGCCTCCTGACACAAACATGGATCTCACCCTGGAACTCTACGACCAACAGACACAGCTCACCGGATGGATGAAATACCGGAGTTCAGCTTTTTCCAGCCAGGATATGACAATGCTTTCCCGGCAGTTCAAGCAAATGATCCGGCACGTTTCAAAACAGACTGAGACCACGCTGGAAGATGTTCTGGATTCAAGCCGCTTCCGTCTTTCTCCCATGCAGCATTCCATGCTCATGGAAACCCTGAGAGCCCCCCAGGGGGCGGGCTGTTATGTGGAACAGGTGGTCTTTGACATACACCAGGAAATCGACCTTCAACGGTTTTCTGAGGCATGGAACCGCATACTTGACTGCCACACGTCTCTTTGCCTGGGATTTACCTGGAAAGGATTGAAAGAGCCCCGGCAATTTTTTGTCCCAACCCCTTTGGCAACCATTGAGTACAATGACTGGAGCCGGTTTTCCGCATTTAAAAAAAAAGAATACCTGGATATGTTTCTCATGGCAGACCGTCGTCTGGGGTTCTCACTGGACAAGCCCCCGCTTTTTAGAATCGCCCTGATAAAGACCGGTATCCGCCACTACACCTGTATCTGGAGCTTCCATCACTGCATTGCCGACGGGCGATCAATGGTATTCATCCTCAGGGATTTGTTCGCCTTGTATCAGAATCCCGGCCTGCCACTGAAAAAACCGGAATCCTTCAAAACCTATATCAACTGGCTGAACCGGCGGTCCGAGCAATCGGACCGGGATTTCTGGACCCGTTATCTCAAAGGGTTCACATCTTCGATGACCTTTCCTTTTCAGCGAAAAGAAACCATTCAGCCGGAAACCAGACGACAGCCGATTGCCATTCATTTGACCACCGGTCTCAATCAGATCCTTCTCCCTGCGGAAACAACCCAAAAAATCAAACAGGCCTGCCGAAAAAACAACTGACCCTGAATACCTTTCTGATGGGAATCTGGGCGATTCTTCTCAGTCACTATACCGGTCGCACCGATATTCTTTTCGGAGCCACCGCATCAGTCCGTCACTTTATTCCGGACAGTCAGGAAAACACCGGTTTGTACATCAACACCCTGCCGGTGAGAATTCGGATTGATCCCGGTCAGTCCTTAGTGGAACTTGTTTCAAAGATACGAAACGACTGGGAACAGGTCCGCCGGTTCCAACATATGCCGCTGGCAGAAATTCAAGCTTGCAGTCCGCTCAAAGGCAGCCAGCAATTGTCTGAAATCTATTTCTCCTATGACTACCAGTCTCTGGACCAGGCCATGATCCCCTACAAGCATGTCCTGGGCTGCAAAGACATTATGCTGCTGGAACGGACTCCGGCCGTTATGTTTCTCACCGTTCAGGGAACCGATGAACTGGTGATCAGCATTGAATACGATCTGAGAAAATTTGCCGCAGACACCATCAAACAGATTCTGTTACATTTTCAAACCTGTCTGAATTCAGGAGCTGATGCACCGGATGCCCGGCTCACAGACATACCGATTCTCCCCCGGGAAGAGCAGGATCGGATTGCGCAAACCCTTCACACCCGCAAGCGGTTCTCAAGGCCAAACAGCTGTATTCACCATCTGCTTGAAATCCAGTCCTCTCTCAATCCATCCATCAAAGCGCTCAGGGACACGCATAAACAGATCACCTACCATCGGCTGAACGCTTTAGCCAATCAGGTGGGCCGTTTTCTTTTGTCCCTGGGGGCGGCCCCTGAAAAAAAAGTCATGGTGTTTCTGCCCCGGACTGCTGACATCATCCCCGTACTTTTTGGAATTCTGAAATCCGGATGCTGCTATATTCCGGTGGACCTGACCTGTCCTGAAGAACGGCTTCGGCATATCCTGGCAGATGCCGAACCCGACTTTATTGTCACCACGGCACCATGGCTAAAAAAAATTCCTGCCACCCATGCCGTACCGGTTTTACTGGACAGGGATCGGCCCTCTCTGGAAAAAATGCCGGTGACAAATCCGGAAACCCTGGTGACCGCGAAAAATGCTGCTTATATAATTTATACCTCCGGTTCCACCGGCCTTCCCAAAGGCGTGGTCATTGAGCACGGATCCCTGACCTCTTTTACCAAAACCGCTACCGAGCTGTATGAAATTCAGCCTGATGACCGAATCCTGCAGTTCGCCTCCATCAGTTTCGATGCTTCCGTGGAAGAAATCTTTCCTGCCCTGTATGCCGGAGCCTCCCTGGTCATCAAGCCCCAGGGACTGGTCCAGACACCTAAAGAATTCTTTTCATACTGTGCCGAAGAACAGATCACCATTGCGGATTTACCCACCGCTTACTGGCATATGTTGGCCGACACACTGGAGACCCGGCAGGTTCCCGAAAAATTGCGGCTGGTCATCATCGGTGGTGAAGCAGCCGACCCCAAACGGGTTGAAAAATGGCACCGGCATGCACCGGGTCGTGTCCGGCTGATCAACACATACGGCCCCACGGAAACCACGGTGGCAGTCACCTTTGCCGACCTGGACCAGAACACGGTAAAAACCAGGGAAGTCCCCATCGGCCGGCCATTTCCCAATGTCAATCTGTGTATCCTGAACCATTTTCTTCAGCCCTCCCCACCCGGTGTTGACGGCGAACTTTACGTCGGTGGCCCCCAGACCGCCCGAGGATATCTAAACCGCCCCGCCTTGACACAGGAGCGGTTCGTATCCGTGGCATATGCCGGACAGGACACTTCTTTCTTTAAAACCCGGGACCGGTCCTCCTCACCCAGCAGGGCCAGATCGTTTTTAAGGGGCGGATGGACCGGCAGGTGAAAATCCGGGGATTCCGGGTGGAACCCGGAGAAATCGAAACCACTGCCGCCCGGTATCCCGGGGTCAAAGAATGCACGGTCACCCTGGAAAAAAACAGGGACGGCCATGTCAGAACCAACGCCTTCATTGTTCTGAAGACCGGTGCAAACCAGACGGCTGTTCCACAAACAGATTTTGACATCCGGGATTTCAGATCCTGGATGAGTGCCCGGCTCCCCGAATACATGTGTCCAACCAGCGTTGCCATCGTCAAAGATCTTCCCAGAACGGTTTCCGGAAAGACCGATCATCAGGCTCTGGCAGCGCAAGCAAAAGAAATCGGCATCTCTTTGATCGACCAAGATACGGATTTTCCGGACACTGAAAAAAACGCCCAGCACCGGCATCCTTTGAGGCGGATCACGAGAAACGGTTGAAAACCATCTGGGAAACGACCCTTAACACATCCATCACCGACCTGGGAACGCATTTTTTTGACGCCGGGGGGTCCTCGTTGACGGCCATCCGTCTGATTACCGGCATAGAAAAGGAATTCAAACTGTCATTGCCGATTCTGGCGGTGTTCCGCCATCCGGTATTTTCCGACATGGCGGATCTGATCAAAGAAAAAAACCATGGCATGCGATTCAAAAGCGTCAACCCCATTCAAATCCGGGGTCACCAGACACCTGTCTTCTTTGTGGCCGGCACCGATAAAAACATCCAGGCCTTTCAGCATCAGGATCTGGATGACCATCCGTTTTACCGGGTAACGATCCTTGCCCACCGCATGGAAGGCAGCCGCATTGTTCCGTTGGATATGTGGGAAATCGCGAGACAGAATGTCCGGGAAATCATTCAATCAGAACCCACCGGACCCTATATTATTATCGGATTCTGCCGTCATGCGGTGGCGGCTTTTGAAATCGCCGCCCAGTTGTCCCGAATGGGCAAATCCGTGGAAAAGCTGGTGCTCATTGATGAATTCTGGCAGAAAAAAGGCATGTCCGCATTTATGGGCCATCACATAAAAGGCATGCACCGATTTGGCCTCAGATACCTGCTGAAAAAATCGTTCCCAAAACCCGGGAAAAAATTCACCGTCTCTCCCTGGAACTGGATGCCCAGCGCCAGAAGCTGTATGCCGCCACCGGCCGGACCCTGCCTGAAAACATGCAGATGCGGCTCATGGAAGATGCTTTCTGGAAAGCCTATGAATTCTACATTCCCATGCCGTATTATGGAGATGCCGTTGTTCTGGATTCTTTGATGTGGAATGAAAAATTTGCACCCCAACTTCGGACTCATATTCGCGGAGACATTAAACGGATCGCCGTGAGCACCACGCATCAGGCATGGTTCGAGCCGGAACAGATCCGCACGGTGGTTCAGTGCCTAAGGCAGTAACAGCGTGTTTTCAGCTTGATTTCTTCCAGGCGCCTTGTTAAATATGTTATTTCATAAACAGAACCAGACGGCAAAAGGCGATTATGTACAACTCATTTTACGGGCTGACAGCCAGTCCCTTCCAGATCAGTACCGATCCCACGTTTCTCTGGCTCGGAGAAAAACACCGGGAAGCCATTGCCATGCTCAAATACGGAATCCAGGTGGAAGATCATACCGGAATGGTGCTTTTGACCGGCGATACCGGTACTGGGAAAACCACTCTGATCAATGCATTGTTCAAATCCCTGGATCGAAGCGTAATCAGAGCGGCCATCAAAAATCCCAGCCTGGACGGCATTGATTTTTTCAATTATATTGCAGCATCTTATGGAAACGCCAAGCGTTTTTCCACCAAAACCCGATTTCTCGTTGCCTTTGAACAGTTTTTAAAAAATGCTGCCGCCAAACAGAAAAAAGTACTGCTGGTGATCGATGAAGCACAGGTGCTGACGGATGAACTGCTCAAAGAAATCCGGCTGCTCGCCAACTTTGACCTCAACGGCCAAAGCCTGATCCGCATATTTCTGGCAGGGCAGCCGGAATTGAGAAAAAAATTGGTGCGGCCGGAAAACAAGGCGTTTGCACAGCGCATCACCCTGAACTACCATATCGACCCCCTGCTTCCGGAAGAGACCCGCGAATACATCCAGTACCGGCTTCAGGTTGCCGGCACATCCAGACCGATCTTTTCTTCGGAAGCGGTTCAACGGGTACACCGGTATTCCAGCGGTGTACCCCGCCAGATCAATATCCTGTGTGATCATGCCCTGCTAACCGGGTATGTCGGAAATCATACACAGATTTCCAGTCAAATCATTGATGAATGCGCCGGAGAATTGTCCATCTCCCGCGTTCCTGATACGAACAAGGCCCGCTGTCACCGCAGGCCGTCTTCCACGATGGAAACTCCCGGCAAAATTCCCGGTGCCATTCCTGAAAGCGGCCCTGACCAGACGTCCGATTCCGGTCAAAGTGTCAATGTCGGACGGACCGTTGACCCGGGCCAGACGTCTCATGTGGATCGACCGTCCGGACATGGACAGACTTCCGGACATGGCCGGGCATCCGACCCTGCTGCGGCTTCTCTCAGAGAAGCCGCAGCCACCCGGTCTATTCAAAACAAAGGCAAGCGACCGGATCTGACCGCATCCCCCTCCCCGGTACCAGCCAAATCATTCCGCCCGGGTTTCCTGATCATTCTTGCTCTGGTTGCCGTTTTGGCCGCGACGGCGGCCGGCTTGTTTTTCTTTTAGGGCGCTTGCCTCAGGAACCCCTGCAATGCTATGATGACCAGCAAACCTGAACCATTAACTGACCTGTCATCTATGGAGAAATATGATGTGTGAATCCAATGTATATCTGAAGGAAAACGGTGCTGAAACCCTGATCATGGAAAATGTGGCCGCCATCACCCCGGCCGGAGAAAACCGGTTCATTCTCAGAGGTCTTCTGGGAGAACAGCAGGAAATATCCGGCATTATCGAAGATATCAATCTGATGGGGCACAAAATCGTTCTCAGACCGGCCTGATGTCCGTCTTCAGTCAATACCTGGCTGCTATCGCATCAGCCAACGGACTGGAACAGGATATTGAATGGCTGTTTTATCCGGGAATGCTTCCGGACAGCCGGCTCAAATGGTGGGGAGATTTCCGGAACCGGCCGACCGAACATGAAGGAATCGACATCTGTTTTACCGGAACCGGGCCGGCCGGACCCGGTCCCTTCCCGCCGGTGCAAAGGTACCGGCCTGGTCATCAGGCGTCGTCATCAATCTGTGTGATGATTTTCTGGGCAAATCCCTGGTGATGGAACCCGGATCTGTTTCGTCAAGAGGAACGCGGATCCTGGAAATTTACGCCCACGTGTCTGTGTGTGATGGCATCACCCCGGGCACGCGCATACAGACCGGACAGACCATCGCCTCCATCGCTGATACAAGTGCCACTGGTTCGGTGCTGCCCCCTCATCTTCATCTTTCCTGTATCGAGGTGCCGGCCCACATTCCGGCAGGCCAGCTGAACTGGTCTTTTTTCCCCCGGCGTGAAACCGTCAATGTAATTCATCCGATTTTTATGTGACTGTCAGCCAGCGTGCCAAAAGAAAATTTGAAAAAAAATACAAATTGAACTATGATCACTTCAACCTGAATTATTTGACGATTGAAACATCTTTTGGAGACAATGAATGAAAACCATCAAAATGTTGATTCTGCTGATGATCCTGGGTCTTGTCGGGCTATTGATTTATCAGAACATCGATTATTTCACCACTGGAACCACGCTGACCCTGAATTTGAAATTCAACAGCTGGACTGCACCGGAACTTCCCAACTGGGCCTTTTGGGGGATTTGCCTGGGCCTGGGCCTGCTGATCACTGGGGTCAAGGGCCTATCCACCGCCTTTGGGCTAGGCAGGGAAATTAAAAAAAAAGACAAACAGATTGCGGAACTGACCGCTCAGAAGGCCGACCTGCAAGCCCGGCTGGATGTGTTTATTCATGACCCTTATATCAAAAAAGGACTGTCCGATACCCGGCAGGATGCCCAGGAAGATATCCGGGAACACACCCCTGAAAGAGCAGAACAAGATACCCCGGAAGCGACGGAACAAAACACCTGTGAAACGCCCGTCAAGAACTAAAGAGGCGCTTTTCCCCCATCCATGAACGAATCCAGACAGACGCCCATGATGGCCCAGTATCTGGCCATCAAGGAACAATACCCGGACGCCGTTTTGTTTTACCGGATGGGAGATTTTTATGAAATGTTTTACCAGGATGCTGAAAAAGCCGCCGGTATCCTGGACATCGCATTGACATCCAGAAATAAAAGCGACCCCTCCCCGGTTCCCATGTGCGGGGTTCCCTATCGGGCCGCAGACACCTATATCGCCCGGCTCATCGAACAGGGATGCAAAGTGGCGGTCTGTGATCAGGTGGAGGATGCGTCCGCTGCCAAAGGGCTGGTGAAACGCGAAGTGGTGAGAGTGATCACACCGGGAATGATCCTCAATGAAACCCTGCTGGATCAGGGCACCAACAATTTTCTGCTGGCACTTTCCGTCATCCGGGACCGGGCTGCCCTGGCCTGTCTGGACATTTCCACGGGCAGTTTCACCACCTGTGAAATTCCGAAAAAAGGAACCGGCATCCCGGGCACGCTGATCGATGAAGCCCTGAAGCTGGACCCCAGGGAAGTATTGCTGTCCGAACAAATGGAAAAAGATCCCGGTTTTTCCCCCCTTCGGCAGGCATTGGCCGGTCGGCAACTGACTTATCTGCCGGCCGCCACTTTCCAGGAATCCGATGCCAGAGACCGCCTGACAAAAAAATTTAACACCATCACCCTAAACGGGTTCGGTATCGACCATATGCCGGCCGCCATCAGTGCGGCAGGGGCGGTGACCGCCTATGTTCAGGACACCCAGATGCAGGACACCGCCCACGTGTTTCAAATCTGCCCCTATGACCTGGAACAGTTTTTAAAACTGGATGACCGGACATGCCGGAATCTTGAACTGCTGGCCAATCTCCAGACCCGGGACCGAAAAGGCTCGCTCATTGCGGTGCTGGACAAAACCGCCACAGCCATGGGCAGCCGGAAGCTCAAACAATGGCTGCGGCATCCCCTGATGAATCGGGAAGAAATCGAACTGCGGTCGGGCGCAATTCAGCGGTTGATCGATGCCCCCCATGTTCATCAGGCCCTGACAACCACGCTCAAATCCGTGTATGATCTGGAGCGGCTGGGCAGCAAGGTGTCCATGGGTCAGGGAAACGCCAGAGACCTGCTGGCACTGAAAAATTCTCTGGCCTGTTTACCGGAACTGTTTGCTGTTCTGGAGCGGCTGGACCACCCGTTGCTCAACGGCAGCCGGGTCCGGGATCTGGAACCGGCACTGGACCGGCTGGGGGCCCTGACCGGTCTCATCGAAACCGCCATTCGGGAAGACGCGCCCCATGTACTCAATGAAGGGTGCCTGATCAACGATGGCTACAGCCGGGAACTTGATGAACTGGTATCCATTTCCAGGGATGGAAAATCCTGGATCGCCAAAGCTCAGGCCGAAGAAAAGGAAAAAACCGGGCTGTCTTCTCTGAAAATCAAATACAACAAAGTGTTTGGCTATTTTATCGAAGTCTCCAAAAACCAGGCCCCCCAGGTGCCCGGCCATTACATCCGGAAACAGACCCTGGTCAATGCGGAACGCTTCATTACCGATGAAATGAAGCAGGTAGAAGCCAAAATCCTGTCTGCCCAGGACAAACGTAACGCCCTGGAATACGATATCTTCTGCACCGTGCGGGACCAGGTGGTGGGCAATGCCGTGATCATTTTAAAAATGGCGGATTTCATCGCCACGGTGGATGTCCTCCAGGGGCTGGCCCGAACCGCTTCGGAAAACGGATACACCCGTCCCACAATGAATGATCAGTCATGCATCACCATCACCGACGGCCGGCACCCGGTGGTGGAAAAGCTGATCACCGGAGAACGGTACGTACCCAACTCCATTGACATGGACAATGAGCAAAATCAGATTCTGCTGATCACCGGCCCCAACATGGCCGGAAAATCCACGGTACTGAGACAGGTGGCACTAACGGTGGTCATGGCCCAGATGGGAGGATTCGTGCCGGCCAAAACCGCCTCCCTGTGCCTGGTGGACCGAATCTTTACCCGGGTGGGTGCCTTGGATAACTTGAGTTCCGGCCAATCCACCTTCCTGGTGGAAATGGAAGAAACCGCCAACATCGTGAACAATGCCACCCCCCGGTCTCTGGTGATTCTGGACGAAATCGGCCGGGGCACCTCTACCTATGATGGTATGAGCATTGCCTGGGCCGTGGCCCGGTATCTTCATGACCTGTCCGGAAAAGGGGTTAAAACCCTTTTTGCCACCCATTATCACGAACTGATCCGGCTGGCGGAAACCTATCCACGGATACAGAACTTTCACATCGCAGTCAAAGAATTCAACGACCATATCGTGTTTTTGCGGCAACTGGTTAAAGGCGGCACCAACAAAAGCTACGGCATTCAGGTGGCAAGGCTGGCAGGGATTCCCCATGAGATCATCGACGATGCCAAACAGGTGATGGAGGCAATCGAGCGGTCGGATAACAATCAATGGCCGATTGAACCTGTTTCTTCAAAACCGGTATCCAGGAAACGAAGAAAAAAAAACAGGCCTGACGGACAGCTGGAACTGTTCAGCACCGGAGAAACCGACATACTGGACCTGCTCAGACAGGTGGATATTACCCGCATGACCCCGCTGGAAGGACTGAATTTTTTACATGAAATCAAACAAAAGGCCGGGGTCTGATCCATGTTTACCCCGCCGACGGCACACAGGATCCGGATATCCATCGTTCAAACAGGCGCAATCATCATCTTGTTTTTGCTCTGCTTGAATTTAAGCGGCAATGCCACAGCATCGGTTCCCAGACAGGATTACCTGGCAGCGGACGCCGCGTTCAAAGCACTGCGGCATTCTCCGGTCAAGCGCCAGAAAATATCGGAATGGCTGCACTGTATTCAGCAATATGAGGGCATTTACAAAACCCATCCCCAAAGTTCCTGGGCACCTGCCGGCATGTACCGGGCCGCTGAACTGTACCTGCAGCTGTATACCCTGTCCGATGATGTTTTTTTCAGAACCCGGGCCGTGGATCTGCTGGTGAGAATCCGGAATAAATACCCGTCTTCAGCATATAATCAACGGGCGTCATCCCGCTAAAGGCCCTTTCCGAAAATCCGGATCCTGAAGCGCACCCGCCCCGGCACATCCGTTCCAAAAAAGCGGAAACCCGTAAAGACTCCCTGACACAGCCGCTTGTCCCGTCTTCCTCCCCTGCCCTGTCGGATTCGGAAGCCACCACCCTTGAGGCCGTTATGCAAGATCTGACAAATGAACCGGAAGAAACGCCAGATATGGAAAAAAATGGCACTGTTTCAGACCCATCCGGCCCGGACGCATATGTCACAGACCTTCGGTTCTGGTCCAATCCGGAATATACCCGGATTGTCATCAATGCGGATCAGGACCGGTCCTTTTCCCATCATCTTCTCAAAAAAGACCCGGAGCTGGACATCCCGTTCCAGCGGCTGTACGTGGATATCCCCCAGGCGCTTCTGGGAAAAGGAGTGGCCGAACACACCCCCATCAACGATGATTTGCTAAAGCAGGCCCGGGCCGGCCAGTATCTGCCTCATACCGTCCGGGTGGTGGTGGACATCAAATCTTTTGAAAACTATAAAATCTTTTCTTTGAATGACCCGTTCAGGATTGTCATTGATGTCTGGGGCGAGGGCGGCAGCGACACAGATCCAGGGCAGTTACCAGCGACAGCGGAAACCGGCGGACAACCGGTGAGAACCAGCCCCATCACCACAGACAATCTCAAGTCCTCGGACATTGCGCGGCAACTGGCCCTGGGTGTCCGGAAAATTGTTATCGATCCGGGTCACGGGGGCAGTGATCCGGGGGCGCCCGGGTACATCAAAGGGGTCTGGGAAAAAGACATCGTGCTGAAACTGGCCAAAAACCTGGCTGAAAGACTCAAACACCGGCTGCAGTGCACAGTGATTCTTACCAGAGACAGTGACAGAAAACTGACCCTGGAGGAACGCACGGCCATGGCCAACACTCAGCGGGCGGATCTGTTTATTTCCCTGCACACCAATGCAGCCCGAAACAAAAAACTGGCCGGTATCGAAACCTATTTGCTGAACCTGGCCACGGATGAACAGGCCATTGCCGTGGCTGCCAGGGAAAATGCCACATCCAAGAAAAACATTTCCGATCTGGAATTCATTTTAAGTGATTTAATGAAACATGCCAAGATCGGTGAGTCCACCCGGCTGGCCAGTGATGTTCATCTCTCCCTGGTTCAGGAAATGAAAAAAAAATACTCAAAAATAACCGACCTGGGTGTCAAACAGGCTCCGTTTTACGTGCTTCTGGGAGCGCGCATGCCTGCCATTCTGGTTGAAACTTCATTCATCTCCAACAAACTGGAATGTGAGCGGCTTCTGAATCCTGCCTACCAGGATTCCCTGTGTGATGCCATCGCCACCGGAATTCAAAAAATATGTGGATGCCACCAATCCCCGGCAATTATGACCAAAAACCATACAGTAACCAAATAGTGAAAAGGAGAAGATCGTCATGAGCTTTGAAACCATTATTTTACCAAAAAAACAGCATTGCCCTGATACAGTTTAACCGCCCCAAAGCATTGAACGCCCTGAATAATGCCTTGTTCGACGAACTGGACCAGGCTTTGGACCAGGTGGCGGCCGATCCGGAAATCCGGGTTTTAGTCCTCACGGGGGCCGGCGAAAAAGCCTTTGTGGCGGGGGCTGATATTGTTGAACTGAGCCGCATGACCCCGTTGCAGGGGAAAAATTTCTCCAGAAAAGGGCAGAAAATATTTTCAAAAATTGAAAACCTGCCCATTCCGGCCATCGCCGCAGTCAACGGATATGCCCTTGGCGGCGGTTCAGAAGCAGCCCTGGCCTGCGACTTTATCTATGCATCTGAAAAAGCGATGTTCGGGCTTCCGGAAATCACCCTGGGCCTGATTCCGGGATTCGGTGGTACCCAGCGCCTGGCGCGCTGGTGGGGACTTACCGGGCCCGGGAAATGGTATTCACCGGCAAAAACATCACCGCGCAACAGGCCTGTGAGTACGGCATGGTCAACCAGATCTGCGCCCCTGACCAGCTCATGGAAACCGTAATGAAAACCGCCGCCGTTATCGCCTCCCGGGGACGGGCATCCTTGAGGGCCGCCAAGGAAGTGATCCTCAACGGAAGCAATGTGGATCTGGAGACAGGATGCCGGATTGAAAATGATGCGTTCGGTCTGACCATGGCCAGTGAGGACGCAAAAGAAGGCACCGCCGCATTTCTTGAAAAACGGAAACCACTATTCAAAGGAACTCTTGATTAGCCCGGCCGGCTTTGTTCCGGCCGGGCTGAAAGCCTGTTTGCATCAAAGGAAAACCCATGTCTATTTTTGATATCGATTTTGAAACCATGCCCAGGGAGGGCCTGGAAGCGATCCAGTTACGCCGGCTGCAAAATACCCTGCAGCGGGTTTACGCCACGGTCCCGTTCTATAGAAGACAGTTTGAAACCGCAGGCATCACACCAAAAAACATCCGGACCCTGGATGATCTCCAGAATATTCCCTTTACCACCAAACAGGATTTAAGGGACAATTACCCTTACAACATGTTTGCCGTGCCCATGGAGCAGGTGGTGAGAATTCACGCCTCTTCCGGCACCACGGGCAAACCCACAGTGGTGGGATACACCCGGCGGGATGTGGACACCTGGGCCAGTCTTATGGCTCGAAGCCTGGCTGCGGCCGGTGCCGGTTCAGGGGATATCATCCACAATGCCTTTGGATACGGGCTGTTTACCGGGGGCTTAGGCGCCCACTATGGAGCGGAGCGGCTGGGGGCATCGGTCATTCCGGTGTCGGGCGGAAACACCCGGCGGCAAATCACCATTATGAAAGATTTCAAGCCCACGATTCTGTGTGGCACCCCGTCGTATATCCTTCATCTGGCAGAAGTCGCTGATGACATGGGAGTGGATTTCAAGGACCTGTTTTTCAAATCCGGGATATTCGGTGCAGAACCTTGGACTGAAAACATGCGGCACGAACTGGAATCCAAACTGCATCTCAAGGCAGTGGACATCTATGGACTGAGCGAAATCATCGGGCCGGGGGTATCCATTGAATGTACTGAGGAGCAACAGGGGCTTCACGTGTTCGAGGATCACTTTATTGTGGAAATCATCGATCCGGAAACCGGACAGGTTCTGCCTGATGGGGAGTCCGGAGAACTGGTTTTCACCTCCCTCACCAAAGAGGCGTTTCCGGTGATCCGGTACCGGACCCGGGACATTTCCTCTCTGAATCCAACCCCATGTACTTGCGGCCGCACCTTTGTGCGCATGAGCAAGCCGGCCGGACGGACCGATGATATGCTCATCATCCGGGGGGTCAACGTGTTTCCGTCCCAGATCGAAAGTGTGCTCATGGAAAGTCAGACCACCCGGCCCCACTATCAGCTGGAAGTGGACCGGAAAGAAAACCTGGATACCCTGAAAGTCAAAGTGGAAATCGACGAAACGGTTTTCAGGGACGATATCAAAAGCCTTCAGACCATGGAAAACAAAATCGCCACCGATATCAAGGAAACCCTGGGGGTCACCGCCAAAGTCATGCTGGTGGAACCTAAAACCATTCAGCGAAGCCAGGGGAAAGCCGTCCGGGTCATTGATAACCGAAACTTTTCATAAAGGAGATCGACATGCTTGCCGAACAGATATCCATATTTATTGAAAACAAAGAAGGCCGCCTGGCGGAAGTCACCGCTATTTTACGGGATGCGGATGTGAATATCCGGGCGTTGTCTCTGGCGGATACCACGGATTTCGGGGTCCTGCGCCTCATTGTAAACGACAACGAAAAAGCGGAACAGGCCCTTCGCAAGGAAGGATTTACCGTGGGGAGAACCAAGGTGCTGGCCGTAGAAGTGTCTGATGAACCCGGCGGTCTGAACAAGGTTCTGGATCCGTTATGGATGCAGAATGTCAATGTGGAATACATGTATGCCTTTGCCAATCCCCAGTGCAAAAACGCCATCATGGTGTTCCGGTTCGACGACCATGACAAGGCCCTTGGGATTCTCAAAAAACATCAGATCAAGGTGATCACTACCGAAGAGATTGCCAGGCTCTGATTCCAGACTTTTTTATAAAAAGGCTTTGTCATTCCTGCTGACGGTTCTGACCAGCTCCCGATAATCGGCGGAGGCCCTGGATCCCGGTGCGAATTCAAAAATGGATTTGCCAAAGGACGGAGCCTCCGTCAGGCTTTCACTGTAATGAACAGGGGCACACAACTGGTCCGGATACAATCTTTTCAACTGGGCATACAGGGCCTGGGGCCCCTTGATCCGGGTATCCAGAAATGTGGGGACAATATATTTGAGCTCAATCTCCTTCCTGTATTTCTGGATGGAACCCAGACTTTTCAAGAATTCAGACAGACCGTGAAGGGGCATTACTTCCAAAGCCACCGGCACCAGGACTTCGGTGGCATAGAACAATACATTGACGATCAGCTGATCCCACCCCGGTGACGTATCCATGATAATAAAATCATACTGCCTGTCCAAATTTGACAAGGCTTCAGAAAGTGCCCACTCCGCACCAAAGCTTTTCCGGTCTATGATGCGCTTTACACCGGCTAGTGATTTCCCTCCGCCCAGAAGCCACAGATTATTCCGGACCTTCAGAATGCACTCATCCGGCTTCAGCTCACCGGTAAGCAGCTCCGTGAGACCTGCTCCCGGCTTTTTTCCCAGCATATAACCTGACTGGCCCTGAGTATCGGTATCCACCAGCAGAACCCGGTAACCGGTCAGAGCCAGGCCGCAGCTCAAATTCACCGATGTGGTGGTTTTCCCGACACCGCCTTTGCTCAAGGTCACACAAATTTTTCTGGCCCGGATCTTATCTTCGGATACAGCCCGGAAGGCTCCTGTTTCCAGCGTTTTCAAGGTATTTTTCAACACAGGGAATCTGTACTTGCAAGCCTTACACGTGGCAAACAGCTTTTTTCCAGACTGAACATAAGGCTTCACCGCATCCGGATTGACCTTATGCTTTCTACTGCATTTGGGACAGATGATAATCACCTTGACTCCTCCTTTTTCAGCTCCTGAATAATCGCATCCACGGCAATACTGGCGATCTGTTTCATGGAAATTCGGCGGCTTTTTCCCAGCGACACCCGTAGCCTTATTCGGCCGCTGGTCTCCCATACCTGCACCGAGACATTGTCTCTGATCACTTTCCAGGAATCCGCCGAAGGGCCGGATGCCGATCCATCATCTGTGGGATCCCCGGGCTCACTGCGGTAGATCAGACAATCCAGCTCCCGGGTCAGGCTCTCATCTTCCCCGTCATCACATGCCAGGATTTTTCCCATAATGTCTTTTTTCTGACTCATTTCTCTGTGCCCGCGTCTTCCGGCACAGATGGCTGCGAAGATGCCATCAGCTGCTTTTTCAGCCTGGAATGCAGCGCCTCCATCTGTTGTTTATGGGCATGAGTCATGTTAACCCACTGGATACCGAATTTCCAGAAATCATCATGAAAAGAACAATGGACGATCTTTCCGGTCAGACCGGGCAAAACGAGCTCATCAAACTGCAATCGGCAGGCCTCAAGACGTTCTCCGACTTCAAAAGTCTGGTTGTTTTCAACGATAACGCCAATCCCCGTCTGGCTGATTTCTGAAATCCTGAAGCCGATATCGGAAATAAAAACCGAACCGCCGTATTTTTCATCATGGACCGGCACCCGAAAAAAATGTCTCAACTGTGGGTCTGTGTCATCGGGCAGGGCTGAAAACTCAATGGTTGACTGTCCCATCTTTACCCTCCTTGAGCATAAACGAAAAAAGGTGCAGGGCATGTGCCCTGCACCTTTTGGGGTACTATTTCATATTACTGCTGTACTTCGGATCAATGTCCGCCGATCGCAGCAGTCGCAGCCTGGAGTGCCGGATGCGCATACATGAGGATCAGGGACACAACCAGTGCATAAATACACAGAGATTCGATCAGAGCCAGACCGATCAGCATGTTCACCTGAATTTTACCGGCAGCTTCCGGATTTCTGGAAATACCGCTCATCGCACCGTTCAAACCCAGGCCCTGTCCGATACCGCAACCAAATGCGGCAATACCGATTGCCAGACCTGCAGCCCACACACTACCTACAAGAAATTCCATTTTTGACTCCTCTTACCTTAAAGTTAAACAACGTTATGTTAATACACACGGGCTTCTTCCATTTCCCGTAAAAAAACCAAATCAATGCGCTTCTTCAATGGCACCGGCAATATACATGGTGGACAGCAGAAAGAACACAAATGCTTGCACCAGGGCCACGAAAACTCCCATGGCCATCACCGGCAGGGGGGCCAAAAACATTCCGCCCAGCATCAGAAGAATGAGTACCACCAGTTCATGCCCCATCATGTTTCCAAACAGACGGAAGGTCAGTGACAGGACCCTGGCGGTATGGGCAATCAATTCAATGGGCAGAAACAGGGGGATCATCAGCGGTACGGGTCCTAAAAAATGCTTGATATACTTGAATCCGTGCTGCCAGATGCCCACCACATGGCTCCAACCCACTGCGATCAGTGCCAGCGCCATGGTCGTATTCACACTGGCGGTCGGCGGATAAAGAGACGGCACCAGGCCCATGAGGTTGCCCACCAGAACAAAAAGAAAAATGGTTATCAGCAGAGGATAGGACTTACGGCCTTCTTCTCCGGTGATACTGACCACGAATTCTTCCATACCGGAGATCAGCACTTCAAATACGTTCTGCGCGGTTTCAGGCACCAGGGTAACGCTTTTTCCCGCCAGCCAGCCGAAAAAGATCAAAATAATCATGGCAAACCACATATAGGTTACATGTGGATGACTTGCCGCCCATTCTTCCAATCCAAACAGTCCAAAAACCGATGTCAGTAATAAATACGGATGTTCCACCTTATACCGCCTCCTTGAAATATAATCTTGTCACCACAAGCACCGTTACCAGGAACACGCTTGCAACCACCACTGACAGGCCTGTCAGAAGCCCCAGCGGATGAACAATATGATTTGATATCAGCAAAAAAATCAGAATGCCGCTGACAGCAAACCGGATGTAATACTTTATCAGGACACGTCCCGTCAGGACCGTCCTTTTTCCATGACCGTCTCGGGTCGTATGTCCTTTTCAATGGTCCGCTTCAAAAGATGGAAATTGACCGCCACAATCAATCCGCCGGCCAGTACACCCAGATAAAACGGCGTGGATGTGGTCATGACCGTCACCATGGCAGCCAGCACCAACAGCAGCCAATTGGATTTTGTGACCAAATCAACCACTTTTGTCAGATCCTGCATCAATACTTCTTCCCTTTTTTCCCGGCCCGGATAATATTGCTGAATCCGGCAATAATTCCAAACAGCAGTCCCACAAACATCAGAACCGGGTTGGTATCAAACTTCTTATCCAGCCAAAGCCCCACGCCGAGACCGATAAAAATCGACAGGGCCACCGACATGCCAAGGCTGGCAAAATACCCCAATTCTCGGATGGTTTTACCGGTTTCTTTTTTCATCAAGGCCCTCGTGTTCCCCTGTCTGCCATGGCTGTTCAAAGATCAATTTATCTGTGTGCAATTATCATATGATTTCAGCGAAGTCAACGTGAAAAACCCCTGATCCGCCATTCTTTTCTTGCATCACACCTGACCGAGGACACAGGCGAACCGGCCGGTCCGCCCGGCGTGCCGATAGGAAAAAACAGGTCGGGACGGCACCGGGTACACACACTCATGTTGATGACGTGATCCGGAACCACTCCTTTTCCCGCAACTGATCCAAAGACATCTCCCAGAAGTTGAAATACGCCTGATCCGGCCGTTTATACCGCCACAAAGGTTCAGGAATCTCTTTTCGGTAATGGATGAACTGGGCACAGCAGGGACCCAGTGACGGGGATATTCCCGCCAAAATCCGTCTGGGATCGCACCCGAACCGGCGGACCATGATATCCACGCACCGCCCGATGATGTTTTCGACGCTTCCCCGCCAGCCGGAATGCACGTTGGCAATGACATTTTTTCTGGGATCCGCCAGCATAACCGCCTGACAGTCCGCCACCTGAATCACAAGGGCCAGGTCTGTCAGGTCGGTGACCACGGCATCTGCCGCTGGAACGTTTCCGGCCGCTGGATGACCGGGCTTCCAGAACAGGCCCGGATCCGGGTTGTCCTCTCTGGCCAAAACCAGCACCTCTTTGCCATGAACCTGATTCAGAAAGACCGCCCGGGACATCCCCAGACAGGACAGGAGTCGCTGCCGGTTTTCCATGACCGCTGCCGGATCATCCCCGGTACCGATCCCCACGTTCAGAGAATCAAACGGCGGCCGGCTCACTCCCCCGTGGCGGGTGAACACCCCATGCACCAGATGGGAGCAGTCTGAAAAATGAGAAAAAACCTTCATGAATCCATTCCGTAATACAACGCCCCGATCCGCTGAATAATGGTGGTGGTGGAAATACCCGGCGCCAGATCGATCCGTGCCACCCGCCCGCCCCTGGCCGTGACGAAATCCGCGCCCACAATGGCATCTTCTGCCCAGTCCGCCCCTTTCACCAGAACATCCGGGCAAACCGTTTCAATCAATTCCAATGGATCGGGCGCATCGAACAGCACCACATAATCCACCATCTGCAGAGCCGCAACGACACAGGCCCGTTGTTCCTGATGGATAACAGGACGTTTTTCCCCTTTGATTTTTTTTACGGACGTATCGGAATTAAGCCCCAAGACCAGAACGTCCCCCAGGTCCGCTGCCGCTGACAGATACTTGACATGCCCGGCGTGAACCAGGTCAAAGCATCCATTGGTGAAAACAACTGTTTTACCGGCTTTTCTGAGCTGTCCGGCGATAGCCGCTATTTTTGTAAACGTGACGATCTTGCTCATCAATGGTCTCATGCCCCCCCCTTTTCAAATGTCGTCATTCATCCGACATTTTGTTGCGCCTCAGTAAAAGCGTGCTTACCATATCGATTGACACCGAATTCTGCAACTGTATTTTGATCTGTTCCGTCGCCCCGGAGGGATCTGTTAATTCTTGACTTTTCCTCTAATTTTAAGTAATTATCTAAAATTAGGAAAATTTTAAAGACTTATTAATTTTATTAAATAAATACCCTACATTAACAGAATATTATAAATAAACAATTAGGATAAGGTTTCATATATAAATTTCCAGTCAAGGAGAACTTATCATGTCCCCATCTTTTTGAACGGCAAACACATTCTGGCAGTGGATGATGAGCAGGATATCATCGAAACCATTCAGGAAATTCTGGATACCGCGAAGGTGGATTCTGCCACCGATTATGACACTGCTTCGGAAAAAATCTATAAGACCCGGTATGATCTGGCCATTCTGGACATCATGGGGGTAAACGGTATCAAACTGCTGGAGGAATGCGTCAAACGGGGCATTCCAGCCATCATGCTTACTGCCAACGCCATGAACCCCCAAGCCCTGATGGAATCCATCAAAAAAGGGGCATTGTCCTATCTGCCCAAAGAGCATTTGAGTGACCTGGATACCTTGATTGAAGAGTTCATGGGTGCCAAGAATGAAGGCAAACCCACCTGGAAGCTGCTGTTTGACAAACTCGGGGATCATTTCGATCTGCGATTCGGCGACAACTGGAAAGACGAAAACCGGGACTTCTGGGATGAATTTGAACAGCACTGGACCGTTTCCAGAGGGCTTCAGGAACGGCTGCGCCACAACCCGGACATCATCAGCAAAGGTATTTAGCGCCTGCCGGCAGGCACGGCAACTGTCAGCAAAGGTCGCGACCCTGCTGCTCCTCTTTTCCAGCCGAAAACAACCGGAAAGAAAGAGGAGCAGGCCCGGGTTGCGGGTTTTCTCGTTAATTATATCCGAACATTCGGGGCAGAAACAGCACTGCCTGGGGAAAATAGGTCAGAAAAAACAGCACACTGATCTGTATGATCAGAAACGGCCAGATGGCCCGGGACACATAAATAATATCCCGGCTGGCCAATGACCCGGTGATGAAAAGGCTCACCCCCATGGGCGGGGTACAGTACCCGATGGCAAGGTTCACGGTCATGATCAGTCCGAAATGCATAGGATCCACACCAAACGGCCCCAGAAGGGGCAGAAACACCGGCCCCAGGATCAGTGTTGCGGAGATGATATCCATGAACATGCCGATGATCAGCAGCAGAATGTTCATGGCCAGCAGAAACATGACCGGGGATTGGATGGAAGCCACCACCACCTCAGCCACCCGGTTGGGGATATTTTCAAATGTGAGATACCGCCCGAAACAGGTGGCGGAAGCCACTATGAGCAGGAGGGTTGCAGAAGTGACCGCCGATGTCACCGTCACTTCCTTAATATCATTAAAAGTCATGGACCGGTAAATAAAAAATTCCACGAAAAAAGCGTATACAGATGCCACCACAGCGGCTTCGTTGGCTGTGAACATACCCGAAAAAATGCCGCCGAAAATGATGACAATAAGCATCAACGCCCAGAATCCCTCCCTGAAAATCGTCAGCAAATCTCTCAGCCTGGGAGCGGGAAGCCGTTTGATATCGGTCCTGTTGCGGTATTTAAGCCAGGTATAGAGACAAACACAGGCAATGATCAAAAGGCCTGGAATGAATCCGGTGATAAACAGCCCCTCCAAAGAGACATTGCTGATCATAGAATAAAAAATCATGCTGATACTGGGCGGGATGATCACGCCCAGATTCGGGGAGGTGGTCATCAGCCCCAGGGTGTATCTTTCATCATATCCGTTTTTCATCAATGCCGGGATCATGAACCCGCCCAGGGCCACCACCGTGGCAACGGTCGATCCGGAAATGGCCCCGAAAAGTCCGCACCCGATGACCCCGGCCATGCCCAGGCCGCCCGGAAGCCAGCTGACCAGTGAATTGGCCAGGTTGATGAGTTTTTCCACGGTTTTGCCTTTGCTCATGATATTGCCGCAGAGAATAAAAAACAGCACCACCACCAGAGAAAAATTATCCAGACTTCTGAAAAGAGTCTGGATCAAAAGATCAAGCGGCATGTTCAGAAAGAAAAACAGGCCGATGGCCGAAGTAAAAAAAAGACACAGGAATACAGGCACATAGGTAAACATGCACCCCAACAGGATACAAAGAATAATTAAGTCACTTGTCTGCATTAAAAAGGCCCTTTTCTATTTGGAGAAAAAATCCTGAAACATCACCTGTACAGTCCTGAGAAACAGCATCACACCGGTGACCGGCATGATTGCGTAGACAATCACCAGGGGAATCTGCATGATAATGGTTTTCTGGTGGGTGATGAGCTGAAGATGTGTCATCTTGTACCCATAAAAACCATCATTGCTGCAAATACCAGCATCAGAATATTGGTATAAAACGTCAGGCCCTTTTTCAATTTCGGAAAAATCTGGACAATGGCATCAATGCGAATCATGGCCCGCTGCTTGATCGCGACGCTGGCGCCGATGAAGGTGGAATAGATGATCACAATCCGCACCAGCTCCTCGCTCCAGGCAAGGGTATAATTGAATCCATATCGGAGCACCACATTGAAGAACAAAGATATCAAAGCGACGATCACGATAATAAAAAGAGACCATTCTTCGATGCGGCCGATCGTTTCGTCCAGTTTCCTGAGTGTTTTTCCAAGCATAAAACCCGTCCCGGCTCAACAATTAAGTAAATGAGATAAAAGGGTCGGGCCTGCTCGATGCAAGCAGGCCCGCTCAGTCAAATTCCAGAGATTATTCGCTCAAAAAATTCTGAACCTCTTTGAGATAATTATCCGGCTGATAGGTATCACCGGGATATAGTTTATTGATTTCACCGGCGTATTTCTCATAGGTGTCCATACTCAAATCCTTGAGTGTCACCATCTCTTCTTCAGGCAGCTGGATAAACTCCACCCCGGCCTCTTCGGCGGCATTTTTCTTGTTCTCTTCTTCCCAGACAGCGGTTCTTTTCCGGTTTTCCGCACATACGTCCTTCACCGTTTCCACAAAGGTGTTTCGAAGATCTTCGGGAAGACTGGCCAGCCAGGCTTTGTTAAAGATCCAGATAAACAGGCCCTGGGCATAGTTGATCTGGGTGAAATATTTGGCCACTTCGAATTTTTTGGTCAAATTGCATACGGCCAGAGTATGGTCCAAACCGGTGATGACGCCCTGTTTCAATGCTACCTGAACATCCGGCCAGGGCATGGCGACCGGGTTGAATCCCCAGTTGCGGTATGTTAACTGATTCACTGCCGCCTCAGCGGTTCTGAACTTCACTTTTTTGGCATCTTCAATGCTTCTCACCGGCACGGTGGTGGCCCAGCCGTAATGGCCGTATCCGGTGATATCCAGACCGGTGATTCCCTGATGGTCCATGGCATTCAGAAAATGGCCGAACAGTTTTTCATTGGCAATGAACTTGTCCAGTTTTTCAAAGGAATCCACCAGAAACGGCAGGTTTACAATACCGAACCGGGGCCCCAGATTGGTGGACGCCACCGAGGACACTCCCATGCCCTGGATGGCACCCATCTGAAGCATGTTCAGCACCTCCACCTCGCCGCCGAGAATGGACAGCGGTTTGAAATCGATATAAATTTGGCCATTGGTCCGTTTCCACAGCTCATCACGCATTTCAAACCCGGCATGGGTCCCCACCAGCGCAGGTGTAGACACATTGGATATAATGCATTTGTACTTGGCCCCGCTGGGATCGAAATTCGGTTTCCATTTGTCCAGAGACGACGCCGTCGCCAATCCCGAGCAAATGATCATCAAGGCCGCTACCATAAATACCAGCAGTAAACTTGAAGATGTGCGAAATTTCATCATGTCTGTTCCTTTCCTAAAAAGTTTAAAATTATGATGTTATCAGAGCTGCAGGCCCTTTGCATCCATACTGTCGTCAACTTGGGTCGGAACTTATGCCAATTGTTTAAACGCCTCTTTACGGCCGGTATATTTCTGTCTGAGCTGAGGTTTCATTAGTTTCCCCGTTGGGTTCCGGGGGACTTCGTCAAATATCACTTTCCTGGGCACCTTATACAATGACAGCTTGGTTTTGGCAAATTCGATCACTTCATCTTCGGTCATCTGCCGCCCCTCCTTGAGCTGAACCACGGCCATCACGATTTCCACCAGCCGGTCGTCCGGATATCCGATACAGGCAACATCATCGATATCCGGATGGTCCATGATCGCATCCTCGATCTCCACAGGATAAATATTTTCACCCCCACTGGTGATCATGTCTTTCATGCGGTCCACAATGTAAAAATACCCGTCTTTGTCCCTTTTTAATAGATCTCCGGTATAAAGCCAACCATTTTTTATTGTCTCTGCCGTTTTTTCAGGATTGGAATAATATTCATGCATCATGCGGGGCGTTCTGAAGACCAGTTCCCCCACTTCGTCCGCAGGCAGTTCTTCGCCTAAAGGATCCACGATTTTTGCTTCCACACTGAAGGTGGGTTTGCCGATGGACCCAGGATTGGTCAGGACATCCTCGGGATACAGATTAAACGTCCCGCCCCCGCCGCCTTCGGTAATCCCATAGATATTGGAGACTTTGCAGGGCAGTTTTTCCACCAGTTCCTTCATGATATCAAACGGTACGGGCTGGGCACCGACTTCCATGTATTTCCAGGAAGACAGATCATAATCTGACAACTGAATCGTTCCCTTGTTCATTGCGTTGAGAATGGCGATGGCGATGGGCACGACAAACAACATATCAGTGCAGCCCTCTGCGGCGATGGCCTCAATGATCCATTTCGGATCCTTGAAATCCTTGATAATGGTTCCGGCAGCACCCGTGGCATAAAACGGTGCCCACAAAAACAGGGTGCCAGAATGATACAATGGCAGAAAAATCAGATAATTGTCATCTTTCTGTACATAATAAGTCATGCCGTTGCCCACGGCCGTGCTATTCAACGAATAGTGGGTGTGGAGCACCGGTTTGGGCTTGCCTGTGGTACCTGAGGTGAACATCATGGCCAAGCCGTGGTCCCGTTCCACTTGTACCAGGGCGTCTTCCGTATTTCCGTATTTCCGGATATCGGCATAATCGATCATGTCCGACGGCACCTCTTTACCGACACAGATATAATGCTTGATGGTGGTCAATGTGTCCTGAATCGGCTGGACCACTCTCAGGAACTCCGATCCCAGAATAAATACATCCGGGTTGCACACGCCTGCTGCATACTGGACATCCGGGCCTTCAAACCGGAAATTCAGCGGCACCACGACCGCGCCCAGACGGATGATGGCATAATAGGTGACCAGCCATTCCAGAGAGTTGTTCTGGAGATGCATGACAAAATCCCCTTTTTTCACCCCCAGTTCCTTTGCCAGGTAATTGGCGGTGCGGTTGATCTCGTCATTGAATTCCTGCCAGGTAAAGGTGCGCCGGGCACCTTCTCCGGGAGTTCTTTCAATCAGGCAAACCTTGTCAGGAATGTGTCTTGCGTGAATTGAAGCATAACCTGAGTAGTTCAAATGATCCCTCCTTTATGTTTCACGTTTTATATCATCCTCAGAAATTGACCTTGTCCAGCCCCTTAAGCCCCAGAATCTCCCTTGCTTCATCCGAGGTGGCCGGCACCAGGCTCATCTCCTTTGCCACGTTTTTGATCATCTTGACCTGATCGGCGGATGCCTTGGCTATGACCCCTTTGCCAGCATAAACAGAATCCTCGAGTCCGATTCGGACATTCTGGGCGCCCATGGCCATGGCCGTGGACGTGATAGGAATCTGGAACCGGCCGCCGGCTGCCACGGACCATGTGAAATTTTCTTCACCCAGCACCTCTTTGGCTTCGTCATGGATCAGGACCAGATGTTTGACGGACGGGGTCATCCACCCCACCATGGGACCGAACACAAACTGCAGGTGCACTGGCAGTTTCACCAGGTTTTCCTCCATGAGCCATTTCACATAGGACACATGTCCCAGTTCATAGATCTCGAATTCCGGTTTGGTGCCAATCTCCAGAAAGGTCTTGGCATAGACCAGGTCGTCGTTAAAGGTCGGGCGAAATGTCACATTCTTGCACAGCTCCAGATAATCTTTTTCCCACTCATGCTTGAATTCCTTGAACCGGCTGGCGATCTGAAAAATCCCGAAATTGAAGTGCCGGATCAAACGAACACATTTCCGGTTTCAGTTTCTTGATCGGGATCAGTTTTTCTTCGGTGGTCTGGTTCATCCCTCCCCCGGTGGTGGGCAAAAGAATCATGTTACACCGGGATTTGATTTTGGAATGCACCTCCAAAAACAGGTCCGGGTCCGACACGGGAAGGCCGTTTTCAGGATTCCGTACATGAATATGGGCGATGGCGGCCCCGGCCTCCCAGGCCTTAACAGCATCTTCCACAATTTCATCCGGCGTGATAGGCAGGTAATCACTCATGGTGGGAATGTGAACCGAACCGGTGATCGCTGCGGTAATGATAATTTTATCCATTCACTGACTCCTCGTTATTTAAAAGGGTTGGCATTGACTTTTACACTCTGTACTCTTCGTCCAGATCCAGCAGAAACATTTTTTTTTCTTTAACGTTATCAATGACAAAAGAGGATTTAATGATCTGAATCCCTTCTATCTGCGTCAATTTCTTGTTCATGAACTCTCCGTAGGTCTTGATGTCTTTGGCCGCCACCTTGAGAATAAAATCATTGGCGCCGGCAATCTGATAACATTCAATCACCTCATCCAGAACCATGAATTTTTCCTTGATCGATGCCACGGAGGACAGGTTGCTCAGGTTCAGGCTGATGTTCACCATGGCGATGATGGACAGCCCGATTTTCTCGGGATTCACCACTGCCGTGAAGTGGGAGATCACCCCTGCCTGTTCCAGGCGCTTGACCCGTTCCAGCGTGGCAGGGGCGGATATCCCCACAATTTTCGACAATTTTTGAATTAGTGATTTTCCCATTTTCCTGAAGCGTATTCAAAATTTTTTTATCAATTCTGTCCAATACCATGTCTGCTTTCTCCAATGAATTATAAAAGCAAATGGGTATATTTTTCCCTGATCAACGGCAGCAGCTCTTTCAAGGTTTCATCCATTTTACCCACGAGCATATCCATCTCATCATCGGAAATTTTTGTAGACAGAATAAACAGTCCCCTGGGGATATTAAAGATCCGTTTGTTCAGCAGGGACAGGTGCATCAGGGTATGCAGCTCCTCTTCCGAGGCCAGCACGTCGGCTGCCTGAACCGTGGGCCGGTTCACAAAGTGGATGTTGAGCAACGATCCGATCTGGTTGGACTGGATGTTCAACCCGTTGTCCCTGATGCTTGCCAGCAGTCCTTTCTGGAACCGGTCTCCCTTGGCATTGATTTCGGCGATGGTTTTTTCGTCATACTTGGTCATGGCGGCAAACCCGGCCTGCATCACAGTTTCATATCCGTTAAAGGTCCCGGAGTGGTACAGGGGTTTTTCCGTATTTTCATGACAGTAGATGTTCATGAACTCGGCCTTGCCCCCCAGCACTCCGATGGGCAGGCCCCGCCCACCACTTTGCCCACGGTGGTGAGATCCGGAGTGATGCCGTACAGGTTCTGGCACCCGCCGATATTCACCCGAAAAGAAAAAATTTCGTCAAATATCAACAGAACCCCATGGGCCTGGGTGACCTCCCGGATTCGTTTGAGCAGACCTTCATTGGGCAGCACCACGCCGCCGGCCCCCAAAAAAGGTTCCATGATCACCGCCGCCAGGGCCGAGGCATTTTCTTTGACCGCTTTTTCGGCTGCATCCGGATCATTGAACGGTACCTCCATCATGTCCACGGTCATGCCCGCCGGAATCCCGGCAGTGATGACGTTTTTCTTGGTGGAGGCAGCCACACAGTCATGGGTGCCGTGAAACCCGCCGCTCATCTTCAGGATTTTGTCCTTTCCGGTAATGGCCCTGGCCGTTCGCATGGCAAACATGGTGGCCTCGGTGCCGGAGTTGAGAAACCGCACCTTGTCAAACCCCGGCACCCGGTCGCACAGCAGTTTGGCCAGACGATACTGACCGTCCGTGGGGGTGGAATATTGGGATCCACGGGCAATGCCCTCCTGAACCGCCGCCACCACATCCGGGTCCCCGTGCCCATGCACCAGAGCCCCGTAAGCATTGGTGACATCCAGAAGTTCATGGCCTTCATGGGTATACACATGGGCCCCTTTGCCATAGTCGATATGGATGGGCCAGGGCTTGAAATAGCTCAGGCTCCTTGTGGCCCCGCCCGGAATATATTTGACCAGGCGCTGATGCCGCTCTCTGGAAGCCGGATAGTTTTCCCGGTATTCATCAACAATTTTCGCTGCAACAGGATGCGCTGACATAATTCCTCCCCCTATTCTTTTCTATTCTTTTTTGTGAACGATCAGCAGTTCACCCAGGGCATCTTCCACTTTTTTGACGAACTCACCGGATTCGATCCGGGCCTTGAGTTCCTCCATATCGTCGATATAGACCTTGTCCTTGTCCATGTAAGCCAGGGTTTCACGCACCGCATCAAACATAATTTTCCCGGCCGGACTCAGTTTTTCCGGTCCCCGCAGATCTGCCGCCTGGGCGGCGCACAGCAGTTCAAAAGACAGGATATGATTGGTGTTTTCCACAATTTTTCTGGCTTTTCTGCCCGCGATCAGGCCAAAACTGACGATATCCTGGAAATCCGCCGTGGAGGTGATGGACTGGATGGAGGCCGGTACGGCCAGAGTCCGGTTTCCGCCACCAACGAGGTGGTCATGAACTGCCCGCCCATAAGCCCCATGCGGACTCCGGTGTCTTCCTTGCACAGGAACGGCGGCAGACCGGTGCTGTGGGCCGCATCCATGAACCGGTCGATCCGGCGGTCCGACACCACGCCCAGGTTGACCATGGAGATGCCTAAGCAGTCCATGGCAAAGGAGATAGGCTGGCCGTGAAAATGGCCGTTGTGGATAAAGGTGTCAAATTCGGTGAAGATCAGGGGGTTGTCATTACTGGAGTTCAATTCCCGCAGCAGCACTTCATGGGCATGGTTGACCGCTTCCTTGGTGGGACCCACAAACTGGGGCGTACACCGGATGGAATAGGCGTCTTCCACCGGGATATCAGCCACGGAAATGCCTTCATGCTTTTTGAGCACAGCCTGGAGTTTAAGAGACAGTTCCTGTTCATCAATGGCCAGTTCCGATCCGGTGAGCAGCTTGGTCAGATTCATGGCCGTGGCATACTGGCCGGGATGGTATTTTTGTTCATGGACCCGGACGTCAAACGGATTGATCCGGCCCATCAGGGTTTCGATGGCGAACGCGGCAATGATGTCTGAGTTTTCAAGGTGTTGGTGGCCTCGGTGATCACGGTGCAGGCCAGTCCCACCATGCCGGATGTTCCGTTGATCAGGGACAACCCTTCTTTGGCGTTAAGGTGCATCAGCTTGACACCGGCCGTATCCATGGCTTCTTTGCCGGGCATCACCTGGCCTTTGTACCGGGCCTTCCATTCCCCGAACCCGACTGCGGCAATACATCCCAGCGGTCCCAGGTCCCCGCTGGTACCCAGTGATCCCTTCCGGGGAACCAGGGGAAACACCTGTTTGTTGATCATGTCCAGATAAATTTTCAGGTTCTCTTCCTTGATTCCGGAATATCCCCGGCACAGGGAGTTGGCCCGGGCGATCATGAAGATTCTTACCAGTTCATCTTCAAACGGCTCGCCCACCTGAGTGGTGATGCTTCTGACCAGGTTCTTCTGAAAATCATTGTCCCGCTCCTTGGGCAGCAGATGATCCACCAGCCCGCCGCAGCTGGTATTCACCCCGTAAATGCAGCGTTCTTCACTGGCCCAGGTATCCACCATCTTGCGGCATTCCCGGATTTTGGGCCAGTTGTCTTCCTTGACCTCTACCTGCATGGACAGGTCGTGACCCGCCTGCATCAGTTCCTCAATGGTCAAAGTATACCCGTCCAGAATAAGGCGATTGTCTTTGATCGGCATAACGTCCTCCTAAGATTTATAAATGGTTGGCTGTGATGGTTATCTATAGGGAAATATCATCAGGAAACCGGGTCGAACCTTTTTCAGCTTTTCCCTGATTCAAACCTAACCAGATCCCGGATTCATTGTCAAGCGATAATTTTAATTTTATAAGGTATTTTTTAAAAATCAGGCCTCAATGACCAATATTTTATGAATTAAAATTTATTTTATAAGCTTTTTCATATATATCCCCTTATTTTTTTCCATCACTTCTTTTCCCTGAAATCGAACCGAGCCTGTTCCTCGCCATCTGATTTTCCTGCAAACAAAACCCTTTACAAGCATACCCAGATATTTTATCTATCAAAAGCTTTGGTACCGATGCTGTGAACCCTTTTGGCTTGATGGAACCGAAAAAGCGGAGCTATGCCCCAAAAACGAAAAAACTACAATTCAGTTCAAAGCTCGTTAAAGCTGTTTCACCTTCTTTCCTACAGGATGAAAGTACTGTTGTGGCTTCTTTTAGGCGGCATGATTTTAAAGGCGGTGATTGAAACCGCGACCATGGGTCTGATCGCTTTTTTTGCGGCATCGATTACCAGACCGGATGAAATTGTCACTTCTTCTTATATTTTGTTTGCAAAAGACAACCTGGGCCTGACGTTTTTTTTCAACCGTTCCCGGCTTTGTGGTCGGTCTTTCCGCTATCATTGTCCTCCTTGTGGCCTTTAAAAATGGATTCAAATCCTATATTATCATGCGTCTGGGCCGTTACAGCGCAGAACTTGAGGCGTTTCTGGGCAGATCTCTGATCCGGGGATTTTTAAACATGCCCTATAAATGGCATATCGATCAGAATTCCGCAGACCTTGTGTATGCCATTGAAATCAGAAAACAGGTGGGACGTTTCTTTATCACCTCGGTTCTCAAGCTCATCAGTGATTTTCTGCTGGTTTTTATCATGATTACGGGACTGTTGTTTGTTCAACCCCAGGTATCCATGATGGTTTTGTTTGTCCTGGGAGGCACCGGCTACATCATCTACCAGAGCATTCGAAGAAAGATCGATGAAATCGCCGGCACCTGCCAGGGCCTTGAACAAAAAATCAACCATGACTGCACAAAGGCGATTCACGGAATCAAAGATGTAAAGATTTTGCCAAAGAAGAGATATTCATTGATAAATCCCATCTATCCATGAAACGATTTGCCAACCGGTATGGATGGTATAAATTTTTTGAAACCTCGCCCTCCGCCATTTTCGAAACAATGGGGGTGATGATGCTCACCGGCGCTGTCTGCCTGATGATGTTCGGAGTAAACGCTTCACCCGTCAAAATCACAGGAACCCTTGCCCTGCTCTCGGTGGCCGCCTGGAAATGTCTTCCTGCCATGGACCGCATATTAAGAATGATCACCGCGATAAGATACTCGTTGCCGTTTCTTTCCAGAATACTTTTCTATCTGGATGAGTTCAGCAGCACCATCGGATCGGGAAAAAAAACAAACGCCGAAACCGTTTCTTTCACAAAACAGATCCGCCTGGATCATGTCTCATTTAAGTACCCGAAAAGCGAAGTGAGCATCCTGGATGATATCCATATCTGTCTTAAAAAAGGACAGACCATCGGTATCATCGGGCCGTCCGGCTCTGGAAAAAGCACCCTGGTGGATTTAATCACCGGCATGCTCGAACCGATAAAAGGAAACATATGGATTGATGACCAGGAATTGAATCCTGATTCCGCTGGTGAATGGAGAAAGCAGATCGGATATGTGTCACAGTTCCCCTTTATATATGACAGTTCTCTGGCCGAAAATGTGGCGTTCGGCATTCCTTTGGAAAACATTGACCGCGACAAAGTCAAAAAGTGCTGTTCCATGGCATATATGGATGAATTTATGATTGATATGCCCAATGGAATCGATACTGAAATCGGCGAACGCGGAATCCGTCTTTCCGGCGGACAGCGCCAGCGGGTTGCCATTGCAAGGGCGCTTTACAACTCTCCTGAAATAATGATTTTCGACGAAGCCACCAGTTCCCTGGACGCCAAAAGTGAAGATGAAATCAAAAAAACAATTTACAGCCTCAGAGCAGGAAAAACGTTGATTATCATCGCCCACCGGCTCACAACCGTAGAAGACTGCGACTGCATTTTCTGGCTGGAAAAAGGTTCAATAAAAAATTCCGGGCCATCGGAAAAAATCATCCCGTTGTACAAAAATAATTACATGCGAAAGAACGATGAATAAAAAAATTTGAAGTCCACTTCAGATGATCAGGCTTCAATCAAACAATTATTGAGGGTGTTTAATACTGAGGCCAAAAACGCCGGGGCTGGACGTCAGATGCGAAAAACGACAGATAGCAAAGTGCGTGGGGCAGAAAATGACCTTCAGGCAGGGATCAAAAAAGGCCTTTTCCCATGGATCCTTCTTTTTGGATAATATTCAGGATAGATCCGGGCACCTCAAACGGTTGTAATTTTTTTGCGATAGCCTGATCCTGGGTCTCTCGGTATTTCATGAACAGCACCGATATGCGACCTTTGAAAATTGAGCATATTCTCCAGAATTATAACATACGGGTAAAATTTTTAAAATTTTCGATCTTGGCTGCTTTTCTACCACTCAAATATCAGCCAGCAAGTGTGACATGTGAGAGTCATTTCTCTCGAATTCGGCCCCAAATGGAGCCGTTTTTCCCGGATTTTGGAGTCCGGGCACACCTGTCCATTTACACCGATATGGGTTCAAGGATTTTGGCTCCTTTATTTAAATTGAAAGCGAACTGTCGGAACATGATATCGATGTTGTTTTTCAGTATTTTGGTAAACATAGCCCGCTGGCCGATGTCATGCAGATGGCTGATCCCGAAATACTGTTCCACGATGTACCGGTATTTTGCGATGGATTTGTTGCGCAGGATCTCCAGCTCAGTTAACTTGGCGGTTATAGAATCCTTTCGCATGATTCCATCCTTGATTTTGTTCAGGGCCAGGAAACGCCGATTGGGCCCCCGGCGTATCCTTTATCGGCACAGACCGTTCGGACCTTATCCGTGGTATGAATACTGGAAATCACAACCATAGGCAGATGAATCGAATCGTTCTGGGAAGAAGGGCTCAGATAGGTGGCAAGGATAAATCCATTCTCGGTGTCCACGGAGGAGTGCTCTTAAAGTCCGAAATGAGGTTTGTCATTTTTGACCGTCCAGTCAGATTCCAGATCCCTGGAAAACTTTTTCAGGTTGCTGTTTTTATCCAGCTTTCCCTCAGGTGTCTCAGCCTGTTTTTTGGGTTCCTTGAGCTGTTCATTGGAAATCGGGCGGCTGGCCGATTTCACTGCATACATAGTGCATAAAAATATCAATAATTTCAATAAAATATATCCATTTTGAATAAAAAAAGTGAATTGATAATAGAAAGTAAAATGACAGTCTATTTTGCAACCCCAGCGCGGCGAAATCAAAATAGTCGTGCAAAAGGTCTCACGCCATCAACACTGGGGGAACCATCTCTGAAGGAATCCATAGCAAAAAAATAATACTATTGAATAACCATTATTATTTTATAAAAAAAATAACACTTTCAAGGCCGAAAACATTTTATAAAAAAATAAATTGGTATTTAATAAACACTGTTTTCAGAGGACCGGTATACCATCACTCTAAGTTTGTTACACATATTTGTGACACTGTAGAAAAAGAATTTTTAACTTGGAAATTATGGAAAAATGAAAACATCCCAACTTTGGATTTTTATGCAAAAGACAGTGCTAACGGCATTATTGTTTGGAAGTTTCAACCTAACAGTCAATCGTTTAAGACTCTTCTTAGTCAAACTGACAAATATTACTATGAATTTAAACTGCTTGTGAAAACTTTCAAAACCATGAGAGAGTGTGCAAAATTAAAATGTAATCCTAACCTGCTACACTCAGACCCACTTTTAGCAAATTTTCTTTATGAAAAAACTCAAAATAGAGTCATCCCTATTGATGCCGAAATTGTCTTAAATTCCAAAATGACATTAAATCAGTTAAATATCTCTTTGTTGAATTATTTTTTAGGGTCACTATTATGTCTTGAAAAACCGGATTGGCTTGTACGAGAGTATGTTCGAATCTTTGTTAAAAGTCTTGATCACTCGGAAGCAAAGGGACTTTACAGATTCAATAATGAGAGATCATTGTTGAATAAATTCTATTTTTATTTACGAAACAGCATAAGAAAGAAGCTGAAAAAAAAAAGAGGAAAATCAATTCATAAGAGGTACGGAATTGGCACTTTCAAGACGATATGATTTTTGTGCAAAGCAAGTTCTTCTTGAAAGATTAGGTAATTTTGGACAAGATGAATACTTAAAAGGAGGTACATGAGGGTTCTTATCGTTGCACAAACATTCGGCCGCATCATCAATGGGCCGGCTAAACTCTTGAATATTCTTTATGCCACAATGCAACAGAATAAAGAGATCGATTTGCATATCCTTACATCTTCGTCACTTGATAAACCGATGCCAAATGTACACACGATCTCTGCGAAATCATGGATTACAAATATTAAACTGCCTTTAGGAAAAATCAAGCATTCCCTGCATTATCATCTCTGTGTCAAAAATTTTTTGAAAACGCATGAAAATTTAAAGTTTGATGTTATTATTTACAGTGACGCAGCAAACGGTTTTTGGTCGAGTCTTTTGGGGTTGAATCATCATAAAATAGCACTGATGATTAATGATGATACATATTTGGATGCTTCTATCGAATCTGCAGTAAAAACCCATAAAGGTCGGGGTAATTTATTGCATCGATTCTTAGAAAGATCTGCCACGAAAAGACCCGAAATGATTGTCGTATGTTCCCATTACTTGCGCAAAAAAACGATTAAGTATTATGGCTTAAATGAATCGAAGGTAAGAGTTCAACGTTGCGGAATGATTTTTTCCCACGATCGTATCACTTTATCACCTAAAAATATTCTAATGGAGATCGATCCTCAAGTCACCATTAAACCAACACGAAAGAATTTTTCAAGCCCGATTAATGTCTTATTTGTTAAAAGCGATCAAGAGAGAGGGGGATTGAATGAATTGTTCCATGCACTTACGGCAATCCATGGATATAAATTTTGTCTAACGATCATCGGTCCTGTCAAAAATTCTCAGACGTATTTTAACTGGCCCTATTCTGAAAAAAATTGATATTTGTTTCCTAGGTTATCAGCCTCAAAAAAAAAGTGATGGAGCTCATGTCAGTGACGGATATCTTTTGCGTTCCAAGCAAAAAGGAAGCACTCGGGATAACGAATATTGAAGCACTTGCAATAGGCATAACAGTGGTATCAACACGAACTGGAGGCATCCCTGAGGTGTTGAATTATGGTAAAAATGGCTACTTGGCTGACAAATGTTCGGTAATGGCCATAAAAAAGGCACTGCTTTCAGCAATTAATGACACGCCAAGTGGACGTCAGAAGAAAGCTATAGCTGGACAGCATTGGGTCCGGGAGAACTACAATGCGAAAAAGATCGAGACCGATTTTTTAAAAATCTTAGCTTCCATCGGTCAAATTGGAGATGTTCAGCAAAAAAATACATAATGATTCTTTCGAAAGAACAAATCCAAACAAGACAATAAAGAGATTTATTATCTCCTTGTATGATTAAACAGTCTTTCCCCTAAATTTAAGAATCATGTTCCTTAAAAAAATACTCCTGAGCTTCCTCAAAAAATAATCGAAACCATTTCTTTGTCTGAAAAGTAGTGTCATAAAGGACTCAAATCCGGAACCAACCAAAGGATGAAGTCGTTTCTCCAGATTTGAAAGAATACGAGCTTTTTCCCGTGAAGTCAAATTTGACTTAAGCACCTTGCGTATGCAGCTGGTATATAATTCATATGCCCTTAACTGTCGAAGTGATTCAAGGCTTGCTACATCGTATTTTCCATAATTTAAGACTACATCAATTAAGTGAGAATAAGCATCTATATAATCAGGCCGAAAAGAGGCGGTGGTACTTCCCGAAACCTTTTTTCGATAGTAGTAATAATCATCTAATGATACCAAAATAATACGTTGACACTCAAACATATACTTCAAATTGACTCGTAGTCTTCGCCTGTACGAATTGATGAAAAAACAATCTTACTTTGATCAAGAATTTTTTTTCGATAAATCTTAGTACACGCTGAAGGCATTACGTTCCGATATGGATTCAAAATTGCGAAAGGATAGATTTCATTGCCCTCAATCAGTTGACGGTCAATATTTCTAGTTTTGAAATATTGTCCATACTGAGAACGATACGACGTAGTAACTAGATCAGCACCCGTTTTCTTGATCACATTCACGAGGCCTTCAATATACCCTTCGTCAACCCAATCATCAGCATCTACAAAGCAAACAAGTGATCCAGATGCTTCACACAAACCAACATTTCTTGCGGGCCCCTGCCCCAGATTTTTTTTGATTACAAAAAATCTTAACTTTTTTATTGTGATTATATTTATTCAATATTTGCAGACTATTATCAGACGAATGGTCGTCAATCAGCAAAATTTCAATGTTTTGGTAACTCTGCCGAAGCAAACTCTCCATGCACTCCGAGACATAATCAGACGCGTTATAAACGGGAACAATGATACTGACTTTTTCCATATTTCACCTTTACCCCATTGTTTCTATACCACAGGCTACTACAGGGAGCTATAATCAAGGTCAATAAAGGGAAATCTCTTGTTTGTCAACATGATTAGAAAATCAGACTTGTCTTCTTAACAAAAAAAGATTACACATCCAAAATAGTGTCGACAATTTTAGAAACGGCAGCATATGGGTAAGAACCATCATGCTAAAAACAAAAAAAGTTTTGAGACATCGGTTGGAATCTATTCACACACCTGCCAAAAACAATCAACTCAGGCACCTTATACCCAAAAATTGAAGACGTTGCATTTTGTATATGGCGGGGGTACCGGCTCCACTCGCCGTGTTGTTGATCTATGCAAGGCTCATCAAAAAGATCAGATCTTTGATTGTTATCTGGTGTTTCGAGGACAGCCCTTTGATCAACATATAGCTGGAGAGTTGCAGTCTCTTGGAATTGGGTTCACCTGTATAGAGGGGAACTCTCCATTAAAGATCATTTACAAACTGATAAAGCTAATCCGAACGATCCGTCCTGAGGCAATGCTGAGTCATGGCTACCATGAGCATATTCATGGGCGGCTGGCCGCCATTATTGCTGGAGTCCCAGTTATTATCCATGTAGAACGGAACATTGAGCGTTATAATTGTTTCAATAATTTACTCTCCCGATTTTTGGGTCTTTTTACACAAAAAATTGTCTGCGTGTCTAAAGCAGTGAAAGACTTTCTCCATACAAAAGGCCTCAGCCTCCAGAAACTGGTGGTCATCTACAATGGTTTCCAATTGGAACGCCTTCGGCCACCGACCGGTTATGAGTATGAAAATCGCAAAATCAGATAATCATGGTTGCCAGGTTCGGAGTCCAAAAAGACCAGGCAACTTTGCTTCGAGCTTTGAGATTACTTCATGACAATGGCCGACGTATAGAACTGTTATTTGTGGGGGATATTGATGGAGACGGCAAATATCTGGAAATGAATAAAGATCTATGTGCTGAATTGGCTGTGGGTGACTTTGTCAAATTCCTTGGGGCGCAAAAAAACATCCCGCAGCTTTTGTGGGAATCCAAAATTTGTGTACTTTCGACGCACTATGAGGGCCTGTCAGGCGTTGTGATTGAAGGTCTTATAGCCGGATGTGCTGTCATCGCTTCGGACGTGCCGGGGGTTTCAGAGCTTATCGAGCATGAAAGAACAGGTTGGCTTGTCCCCGAGAGCGATCCAGCCATACTCGCTGAAACCATTGAAGATATTCTGGCACAGCCTAAATATGCAGAGCCGATAGTAGAAAATGGTCAGAAATACGCGGAAACGATGTTTGACATCTCTACAATGGCTATCAACTATGCCAAACTGATTTTAAACGAAATAAAGAATCCTAAGGACACACCTTTTGCTGACAAATCAGGGCAAAAATAAAACATTAATATTGCATATCGGTTTTCCCAAGACAGCAACAACCTTTTTTCAAAAAGATTTTTTCCCCAATTTACAGACTTTCGAATACTTTGGTAAGAGATATCGTTCCAGAATTGAAGAAGATGATGCCAATAAAGTTGGAAAATTGATTGGCACAAATTGGAAATCCTTTTTTCAATCTTCAAAATGCATTAACCACAGCAGAATATTGAGCAATATTAGTAACTGGGCGAAAGATGATCAGTCAAGCAAAACTGGTCTTTTTTCCTCAGAAACGATCATTGAAAGTTCTATGAGATGGCAATCTTGGAAACAGCCTCAAATGACCTGCAATGATCCTTGTCAAACCGCAGTGAATCTGAAGGCTTTTGTCGATCAATTACCAGGACTTTCAATACGTATACTCATTACAATCAGACGACAGGACGAATTATTGGCTGCCTGGTATGCGACCTGTTTTGATCGAGACTTTTCAAAAATTAATCACCTGAGCAAATTTGATGATTTTATCAATTTTGTTCTGGGGCCCGGATATTATTCATTCATCGGTGCAGCACTGGATTATAAATATGTCTTGGATATTTTTGAAAAAACTTTTGGAGCGAAAAACGTTTTCATATTAGTGTACGAGGATCTGATTTTAATCCTGAACGGTTTTTCAATAAGTTAGAAATGTCTTTTGGAGACTGCCATATAGGAAATTTTGACACATTTGAATCCTGTATCAAAAAAAAATAAACTCTCGATCTTTAAACCACTTGAAAAAAAATGGCTAAATGATG
>LQAJ01000114.1_pt1 | contig 49289 bp, 54 predicted proteins | sample 1535811 | NCBI WGS metagenome assembly LQAJ01 (sample SAMN04331587, study PRJNA305678) | bioreactor metagenome | isolation source: bioreactor_6 inoculated with Wadden Sea sediment 2nd replicate of a... | place: Germany: Wadden Sea, Janssand Flat
GGGATACGGGCTTTTTTTGTTTTGAATCAATTTGTTCAGGAGCGGGCCGGATTTTAAAGTTACCGGTTTAACGCTTTGACCTGTCGGATCAGTTTTGAAACCTTGACAATGTCTTTGATTCCCGGCTTCGTTTCCGTCTTTCTCGCCACTGTCTAAGAGTTCATCCGAGTTTTATTATCCATTTTTTGATACCGGTCTTTGCCAGTTTCCCTGAGCTTGTCGATACAATCAGTTTTGAAATGGAATTTTGAGATTTTGTTTTTTCTTTACGGTATTGGTAGTTGTGTGATACTAGCCGATAAATATTTTGGGAGACTTTTTTTTATGTTTTCGTGTCATGATCAAATCCCGCATCATATTGTTACTCAGGATATAGTTGCCGTAGCCATGGGCCGAAACCTGCGGAACTGATTCTCAAAACGGCCGGCTGGTGGATGTCTGCACTGGCAGGTCCGGGCTCATATGGACATCGCTGTCTGTCATGGCCGCATTGTCCTTGTGGGGGACGCCTCCCATGTTTTGATTGGCCCTGAGACAGCGGTGGTTGATGTGACCGGGAGGTATCTGTGCCCCGGGCTGATCGATTCTCACATGCATGTCGAAAGCACGATGGTGGATCTGCCTTGCTTTGCTGCCGGGGTGCTGCCTCAGGGGACCACCACCATCTGTCCGGATATCCATGAACTGACCAATGTCTTGGGTATGAAAGCGGTGGACCTGTTTTACCAAAGTGCCAGACAGTTGCCCCTGAAAGTGCTGATTGCCATGCCAGTGTGCGTGCCGGCACTGCCGGGAATGGAGGATGCCGGAGCAGCAGTGACACCGGATCTTGTCCGGAAAGCCTATGAAAGCGGCAGGGTGTTTCTTCAGGGGGAGCAGATGAATTTTCCCGGTGTGATTTACGGGAATGAGGACGTCCATCAAACCATTGCGGCTGGCATGGCATCTGGCAAAGTGCTGACCGGTCATTATGCGTCCACGGATTTGAATGCCGGATTGAATGCCTATATCGCATCCGGCATCACGGCGGATCATGAAACCACCACCTCCAAAGGGGCCGATGCCAGAGCCATGCGCGGCATGTATGTTCAGCAGCGGTATGGCAGTGCCTGGCTGGATCTTCCTCAGCTAGTGGAAAGCATCACCCTTGATCCGGGTGGGGACACCCGGTTTTATACTCTGGTGACCGATGACGTCACAGCCGCCACCATCGTTACGGAGGGGCATCTGGTCCGGGTGGTGAGAAAAGCGATTCAGCTGGGTATCAATCCTATCACAGCCTTGCAGATGGCGACCATCAATCCCGCGCAGATGCTGGAAGCCTCCCGGTGGATCGGATCGTTGACGCCCGGTAGGGCTGCTGATATTTTAGTGGTGGATAATCTAACACAGTTCACTATCTCCCGGGTGTATTGTGATGGCGTACAAGTGGCCTTGGATGATCAGTTGTCCCACCCTGTTTCCGGGTTTGTGTATCCGGAATGGGCGTTGAATACCGTCCATCTGGATTTGCTGACTCCTTTGGACTTTCAGATCATAGCGCCTTCGAACGGACCGGTGCAGGTGCGGGTTATTCAACTGGTACCTGACCGGGTGAACACGCTGTTAAAAACAGCGACCCTGGAACCTCGAAACCGTTGTGTGAATGCCGACCCGGGACAGGACCTGGCCAAGGCCGGGGTGTTTTACCGCCATTCCCCCAATGGGACTGCCGATAAATCCCGGGGATTGGGGTTTGTCAGTGGGACAGGATTTCTGGCCGGGACCGCGTATGCCTCCACGGTTTCCCATGACTGTCATAATTTGCTGGTGGTGGGCACCGATGATGCGGCCATGGCGTTGGCCGCCAACACCTTGATCGAATCTCACGGCGGGCTGGCCGTGGTGATGGAAAACCGGGTGCTGGCCCATTTGCCGTTGCCTCTGGGGGGAATCATGGGGCTTTCATCCATGGAGACCACGGCACAGGGTGTTCAGAAAATTGAAAAAGCGCTGTCCCGGATCGGATGTCCCCACAAATCTTTTGAAATGACCCTGAGCCTGCTGGGCCTGGTGGTTTTGGGAGAATTGCACCTTTCCAATCGGGGGCTGGTGGCGCTTCAGGAAGGACAGCCCCCCCGGTTTGTGGACCTGATTCTGGATTCGTGAGAAAGGCCAATCTCTTTTTCAAACAAGGAGGTGCGCATGGAAAAAAATCCCCATCATCTGATCCTGGGCGAGTTGACGGATTATCTGACCGAAGAGACACTGGCCGACACACATGACGAGCGGTTGAGACAAAAATTGTCCGGCACCTGGTTGATACCTGCGGATTTGACAAAAAACAGATCACATCCCGGAAACCGATATCCATACAAACCGGGCAAAAGACTGCTGTGATTCGAATCGATTTTCTAATTGAAATCAAAGGAAGAACCGGCATGATGATCCGATATGCTCCGGGATCCCTAGTGACCCGCCGGCTTCCGAATCTGGCCCTATCCCGGATTGTTCATTCATATCAGATCCCGGTGGTCGTGACCTGTAACGGAGAAGATGCCGAGGTGGTCGATGGGGTGACCGGCCAGGTGACCGGTCAGGGGTTTGATGCCATTCCGGACCGGCAGACGTTGGTGTTTCTGGCTGGGAGATCTTCCTTTCCGGATATTTCAGAAGCGCTTCGGGACAAAGCCGCCCGGATTGCCTATGCCTGTGAGGTGGATGGGGCTTGTTCCTGTGATTCCGATATCTGTACCCTGGACCCGGAAGAGGGGGCAGGATCGTTATAGAATCAGGGTACGTCCGACCCGGTCAAGTAAAGACCGCTGGAGATACATACGGATCACGCGGGGTTTAAAATTTTTGCCAGGTAATATCCTGTATGGGAGGTCGGGTGTTCTGCCACTTGTTCCGGCGTTCCCTGAACAACGATCTGTCCCCCGCTGTCTCCGCCTTCAGGGCCGACATCGATGATATGGTCGGCATATTTGATGACATCAAGATGGTGTTCGATGACCACCACGGTGTTGCCGGTCGCCACCAGCCGGTCCAGCACGGAAAGCAGCCGGCAGATATCGTCGGCATGCAGCCCGGTGGTGGGTTCATCCAGGATGTAAATGGTTTTTCCCGTGCTCTTTTTCGACAGCTCTCTGGCCAGTTTGATGCGCTGAGCTTCCCCTCCGGATAGGGTCACCGCGGACTGTCCCAGTGTCATATATCCCAGTCCCACCTCAACCAGGGTGGCCAGTTTGGTCTGAATGGCTGATATGCTGTCAAAAAATCGAACGGCTTGGTGTATGGTCATGTTCAGAATGTCGGCAATGTTTTTTCCCTTGTAACGGATATCCAGGGTGTCTTGGTTAAATTGCTGTCCTTTGCATACGTCACAGACCACATGAACATCCGGCAGAAACTGCATTTCGATTTTGATGACCCCATCCCCGGCACAGGCCTCACACCGCCCGCCTTTGATATTGAAACTGAAACGTCCGGGTTTGTATCCCCTGGCCCTGGCTTCAGGAGTCTGGGCAAACAGGTCCCGGATGGGAGACAGGATTCCGGTATAGGTGCCGGGGTTGGACCGGGGGGTTTTCCCGATGGCGGACTGATCAATGTGAATCACTTTGTCCAAATGCTCGATGCCGGTGATCCGGTCATGAGCCCCCACCGGTTTGCGGGTGTAACCGGTCTGATTGGACAGGGCTGGGTACAATGTGGACAGTACCAGGGTGGATTTCCCGGATCCGGACACCCCGGTCACACAGATGAAGCAGCCCAAGGGGAACGATACGGTCATCTGTCTGAGATTGTTTGCCCGGGCGTTGATCAAGGTTACATTTCGCCCGTTGCCGGTTCTCCGGATTCTTGGGATAGGAATTTGCTTGGCGCCACTGATGTATTGGCCGGTGACTGAGTCCGGACAGTGTATCAGGGCCTCTGGCGGGCCTGAAAACAGGACTCTCCCGCCGTTAACGCCGGCTGAAGGCCCCATGTCGATCACATGGTCGGAGGAGACAATGGTCTCTGTGTCATGCTCCACCACCACCACGGTATTGTCCAGATGTTTCAGATCCATCAGGGTTTTGATGAGTCGGGCATTGTCCCGCTGGTGCAGGCCGATGCTGGGTTCGTCCAGGACATAGAGAACGCCTGTAAGCCTGGAGCCGATCTGGGTGGCCAGACGAATCCGCTGTGTTTCACCGCCGGACAGGGTGTTTGCGGACCGGGAAAGGGACAGGTATTCCAGTCCCACATTTTCTAGAAAAATTAGACGTTGGGTCAATTCCTTGATTATGGGAGCGCTGATCGGTTCATTCTTTCCGGTGAGTGTCAAAGAACCGATGGTTTTCAAAGCCTGACGGATGGGAAGCGCGGTTAGTTCCCAAATGGCATGCCCCCCACCCGGACATGGGCGGATCCCGGGTTCAACCGGCTGCCATTGCATTGCGGGCAGACCCTGTCGTTCATATACTGCTTCAGGTCTTCTTTAACGGATTTTGCAGCGGTTTTCTGATACCGTTTTTTCAAATAGGGAATAACGCCTTCAAAAGGTTTTTTGCTGCGGATTTTTTGCCGGCCTGTTCCGTATAGAACTGAATGGGTTCCTTTTCGGAACCCTGCAGCAGCACCTGTTGAAACCGATCTGGCAGGAGTTTGAACGGGGTATAGATATCGGTGTCAAAATGGGTGGTCAAGGCATCTAGAAATTCCATAAGCTGGACAGAGTCCCTGTTGTGCCAGGGGAGAATCGCACCCTGGCGCAAAGACAGCCCCGGATCCGGCACAATCAGGTCCGGGTCAAATTCCGTGATGGCCCCCAGGCCGTCACAAAGTGGGCAGGCTCCCCGGGGAGAATTGAAAGAAAAGCTGGCAGGGGTGAACGGCGGATAACTGATGTGGCATGTCAGGCAGGAGGCAGAATCGCTGAACAGCAGATCCTCGTTCTTGTCCGGATCCAGGATAATCAGCGAGCCGCTGGACAGGCCCAGCGCCAGTTCCAGGGAATCGCTCAGGCGTTTTTCAATGCCCGGTCTGATGACAAGACGGTCCACCACCACTTCCAGGGTGTGCTTTTTCTGTCTTTCCAGTACCGGATGTTCCTGAGTCCGGCAAATGACCCCGTCCACCCGCATCCGCGCGAATCCCTGTTTTTTCATTCTGGCGAACACTTTTTCATGGCGGCCTTTTTGGTTTTGCACCAAAGGAGCCAGAAGTATCATCCGGGTATCTGTCGGCAGGGTCAGGATCCGGTCACGGATCTGGTCAACGGTCATGGGAGTAATGGGACGGCCGCACTGGTGGCAATGGATGGTTCCCACTCTGGCAAACAGCAGCCGCAGATAATCATAGATTTCTGTGATGGTTCCCACTGTGGACCGCGGGTTGTGGCCGGCGGCTTTCTGCTCGATGGCAATGGCGGGCGATAATCCGTCAATCTGGTCCACATCCGGTTTGGCCATCTGGCCCAGAAACTGTCTGGCGTAGGTGGATAACGATTCCACATACCGTCTTTGACCTTCGGCATACAGGATATCAAAGGCAAGGGTGGATTTTCCCGAGCCGGAAAGACCTGTGATCACGGTAATCTGATTCTTTGGAATCCGCACATCAATGTTTTTCAGGTTGTGCTGCCGGGCCCCCTGAATAATGATGTCACTCATAGGGTGTTTTATTCCGATCAATTCGGTTCCGGGCCTGGAATACAGCCATTTTTACGGCCTGGACCAGGCTGGTTGGGTCGGCACACCCTTTCCAGGCAATGTCATAGGCCGTACCGTGGTCCACGGAGGTCCGGATAATGGGCAGCCCCAGCGTGATGTTCACCCCGTCTTTGAAATGGATCAGTTTGAAGGGGATCAGGCCTTGATCATGATACATGCACACCACGGCATCACAACCGGTGTGAATGGCATAGTTGAATACCGTATCCGGCGGCAGCGGGCCTTCAATGTTCATGCCCATGTCCCGGGCGGCCTGGACCGCCGGACGGATGATCTGTTTCTCCTCGCTGCCAAAAAGACCGTCTTCCCCGGCATGGGGATTGAGGCCGGCAACTGCCAGCCGGGGAGTTGGAACATTGAACCGGGTTTTCAGGTCGGTTGAGGTCAGAAGGATGGTCTCCAGAATTTTTTCCCGGGTCAGGGTGTCCGGTACTCGGGATAAAGGCATATGGATGGTTACCAATACCACTTTTAATGTTTTTCCGGCCAGCATCATGGCAAATTTCTGCGTGCCGGTCTGATGCGCGATCAATTCCGTATGGCCGTGAAAAGGGGATCCTGCCATCTTGAGTCCGGTTTTGGTGATGGGAGCGGTGACCAGAGCATCGATCTTGCCCGACAGAGCCAGATCGACAGCCGTATAAATATAATCTGCCATGGCCTTTCCGATGCCGGGTGTCATGGAATGCGGGTTGGGTGTTTCCAGATTAAGGGCGGACACGGTCAGCAGATTCAGATACCCGGGGTCATCTGCAATCTGTCTTGGCTCATCCATGCGATGGAGTCTCAGTGGGATGTCAAAGTGGGAAAGGGCTGTCTGCATGACACCCGGATCTCCTAAAACCAAGGGAATGCATTGCGTGTGGACCTCAGGGTCTTGCAACGCTTTGACCAGTATTTCAGGGCCGATCCCCAGAGGATCCCCCATGGTGATACCGATCAACGGCCTGTGTGGATACCTGGATGTCTGTATGGAAGAAAAAGGCATGATAAATTGAAAGCTATTAATTTAAGTTTAAGGTTTTCATCAGACTTATACTATCGACAGGGCCAATTGTAAATATACAGGACCGTGCGGGAAAAATACAAATAAAGTTGTGAAACCCCTGATATAGTAACATAGGGGGGGAAAAATTGGATTTGTTTAAATAGATGAAAAAATCAGAGGAAATGACAGGAAATCAGAGAAAAAAAAATTCTTCGATTTTTTTTTAATCTGTTTGATCCCTTGATTCACCTGAAAAAATAAGAAGTTGGAAAAGTGTTTGTAATGTTTGAACAAATAATTGTTCCACAAAAAAATATCTTTAAATTTCGGTTGGTTGAATAAATATGCCAATGAAAAATCTCACATATTGCTAACACGAATGATCCGGCTTGACCTCGATCAGATATTTGAATAAAAAACACATGCTTTTTTTAAGCCCTGCGATTTTCAGGGAACATCGGCTATTTCAGTATCATTTTCTTGGCTGTTTGTTGGTTGGCCAATTTTGTTGAACCCAAAAGGTAGAATTGTAAAAAACATGGAAAAATTCTGGGCACAGGTCAAATCTCAAATCAAGAAAACAATTCCGGATCACAGTTACAGGATGTGGGTTGAGCCGCTTGAAGTTCTGACATGTCAGAACGACCGGCTGTGTCTGTCCACTCCCAATGAATTCTTTATCAGGCGGTTGAAGGACAATTATCTGGGACTGTTCGAACAGGCGTTTCTTAATTTAGGGCATCCGGTCCGAATCGAGTTTAAAGCGAGGGCTTCCAAAAAAAGGCCCTGTCATCCCATCAACGGTTCCGATACCGTCGTGACATTCAAGAAGCATGACCCGGCTCAGGCCTTTCTGCCGGGATTTGATCCTCAGTTTCACTGTGGCAGGCTGCTTAAAAAAGGGTACACTTTCGATGATTTTGTGGTGGGAGATAATTCCAGTTTTGCCTATTCCGCCTCTCTGTCTCTGGCCCAGGGAAAGATGAACGGGGCAGGTATGCTGTATCTACTGGGCAAAACCGGGCTTGGGAAAAGCCATCTGTCCCAGGCGGTGGGACACCATGTTATCACCCACAAAAAGGCGATGAGTGTGTATTACGTGACTGCTGAAGATTTTACCAATGAAATGATTTTTGCACTCAGGGACAACACCATTAATGCATTCAAGGAAAAATACCGTAAAAAATGTGAGGTGCTGATTTTAGAAGACGTTCATTTTTTGGCCGGGAAAAAAGCCATTCAAAAAGAACTGGCTGTGACCCTGGACTATCTGCTGGATGCCAATCGGAAAATAATTTTTTCCGGGTGTGACCTGCCTGATGATATCCCCAAACTGGATGACCAACTCAAATCCCGCCTGACCATGGGTCTGATCACAGAAATCAAAGCCCCGGATTTCAAGACCCGGGTGAAGATTCTCAGGAAAAAATCGAAGAATCTCAATTGTCTGATCCCTTCGCAAGTCACGGAATATATTGCCCAGGAACTGTGTGATGATGTCCGGCAACTGGAAAGCGGGCTGTTTGGCGTGGTCACCAAAGGTCAGCTGTTGGGACGGCATATTGATATCGAGCTGGCAAAAAGCGTGTTGGCTAATATCCGGAAACATCAGAAACAGATCACCATAGACGGAATCAAGAAGCTGGTGTGTCAGGAATATGACATCACAGAGCAGGACCTGATTTCAAAATCCCGGAAAAGGCAGATTGTCAAACCCCGCCAGGTGGCCATTTTTCTGTCCAGAAAATACACGGACCAGTCCATCAAGAAAATCGGTTCCAGTTTCAGGCGGTACCATGCGACAGCCATCTATTCCGTGAATGCCGTGGAAAAAGAGCTTCGGCAAAAAGGGGTCCTGTATGAACAGGTTCAGTATCTCTCAAAAAAAATTGAGTCAGGCAAATTTTAAATGGGTGTGGATGATGCCTTTTTTCGCCAGCTGAAAAACCTTGTGGGCGAGACCCAAATCACGCGTGATCCGGAAGATCGGGTCTGCTATTCCTATGATGCTGCACCAGGACAGCACTTTATGCCGGATATTGTGGTGTTTCCGGGATCTGAAGCCCAGGTTGCGGATATCATGCGCCTGGCCTGGGAAAAGCGAATTCCCGTCATTCCCCGGGGCAGCGGATCCGGCATGACCGGCGGGGCCGTCCCGGTCAAAGGGGGGCTGGTCATGGCTCTTACCCGAATGAACAAAATCCTGTCAATTGATGTGGACAACTTCAACGCCACAGTAGAACCTGGTGTGATCGTGGCTGATCTTCACAGGGCAGTGGAAAAGCAGGGACTGTTTTATCCGCCGGACCCGGCCAGTTCTTCGGTCTGCACCATCGGCGGAAACGTCGGGGAATGCGCCGGCGGTCCACGTGCCGTGAAGTACGGAGTGACAAGGGATTATGTACTGGGTCTCAAAGCGGTGCTGCCTGCGGGGACATTATCCGCACCGGGGTTCGCACGGCCAAGGGTGTTGCAGGGTATGACCTGACCCGCCTGATCGTGGGATCGGAAGGCACCCTGGCCGTTGTCACCCGGATCACCCTGAGGCTCTTGCCCAAGCCCGCCCATGTGGCCACCATGGCAGTGAGTTTCGATGACATGAATCAGGCGGCCCGAGCAGTTTCCGGTATCATGCGCCGGGCCGTGATTCCCCGGTGTGTGGAATATCTGGATCATGCATCCCTTGACTTGGTCAGGGATCAGTTGCGGTTTGATCTGCCGGCACAGGCCAGGGCCCTGCTGATTCTGGAGCTGGACGGGGATGAAGCACTGGTGAAAACCCATACACAGCAGATACAGGAATTCTGTTCGAAATCCGGTGCCCTGGATATCCGCATGGCTGATGATCCGGTTCAGGCCGCCACCCTGTGGGAGGCCCGGAAAGCGCTGTCACCCACCCTGTATAAAATCGCCAGCCAGAAGCTGAACGAAGATATCGTGGTGCCCATATCAAACATTCCGGACATGGTGACACGCATTCAGGACATTCAGCAGAAATCCGGTCTAACCGTTGTCAGTTTCGGCCATGCCGGAGACGGGAATATCCACTGTAATATCATGTATGACAAAGCCGATGCCTCCCAAGTGACACAGGCGTATGAGGCAGTGGACAGACTGTTTGCCGCCACCCTGGAACTGGGGGGAACCATTACAGGGGAACATGGAGTAGGCTTGAGTAAAAAAGCCTATCTGTCCTGGGAAATCGGTGAAACAGAACTATCCGTCATGAAACAGATCAAGGCGGTATTTGATCCCCGTCAGATTCTGAACCCGGGAAAAATTTTTTCCTGATCCGTAAGCAGGTCAAATTCGCACAGTATCTGGAAACAGGTGAATCAATTAATGGGGTTTGGGCGCGTACTGGTTGTGGATCAGCAGTTTTTCAAATAGACCGATTTTGGGATGAACGCTGTGCATCAGGCAGCATTGGATTGAAACAGCACAATAGGTATGACACATCCGGTTGGTTTTACTGAATTCTCCGAAACACTCGGGTGTGTCTAAAGAGTCGGCTTTTTCATCATCAAAATTGTTCATTTTGTCGGGCACCATCCTTGTTTCCGCGGTCTGTTCTGATTGTTAAAACGCACGTAACTGTAAAGAAAAAACAATCATTGGTCAACCCTTAAATTGGAACCGGGCAGAGCAACCATGGATTCAAGTTTTTCCACCAGAACCGTCAAGCTCTGTTTTTCATGGGCGCAGACACAGACCCCCTGATTCAACAGCCAGGGGTTGTCAAAGGATGCCAGGTCCACGCGTCCATTTTGTTGAACACATACAGCATGGGAATTTTGTCCAGTTCCAGCTGAGTCAGGATTTTTTCCACGGATTCCTTTTGCTGCATGTACCTGGGATTGCTGATATCGATGACATGCAAGATGATATTTGCTTCGGCCAGCTCTTCCAACGTCGCATGAAATGCCTCCATCAGTTCTTTGGGAAGATGTTGGATAAACCCCACCGTGTCCGTGACGATCACTTCCGTGTCCGCCGGGAACCGCAGCCGCCGAGAGGAGGGGTCCAGGGTGGCAAACAGCCGGTCCGCAGCAATGATGTCGCTCTGGGTCAACGTGTTGAGTAACGTTGATTTCCCAGCATTGGTATATCCCACAATCGAGATGACGGGAATGTTTTTTTGCCGGCGCCTGGCTTTCTGCTGATGCCGCTGTTTCCGGATTTTGGTGATCTCTTTTTTCAGGCGTGTAATACGGTCTCTGACCCGACGTCGGTTGATTTCCAGTTTGGTTTCTCCGGGTCCCCGGCCCCCGATGCCCCCGGTCAGGCGTGACATGGCCGTGTTTTTGGTAATCAGCCGGGGCAGCAGGTATTCCAGCTGGGCCAGTTCCACCTGGAATTTTCCTTCCCTGGATTTGGCCTGTTTGGCAAAGATATCTAAGATCAGCTGGGTCCGGTCAATCACTTTCATTTCCACAAAATCGGTGATGGACCGGATCTGGGATGGGGACAGTTCCCGGTCAAATACCAGCATGGTAGCATGATTCTGGATGGCCCGGATTACCAGAGACGACAGTTTGCCTTTGCCCACCACAAACTTGGGATCGATGTTTTTTCTGTATTGAATGGCGGCACCGGTCACAGTGATCCGGCTGGTTTTGCAAAGTTCCTTTAGCTCTTCCATGGACGCGTGTGCCGCTTCAGAATCCTGGGCCACGGCATTGATGAGGAACGCATTTTCCAGGCCGGATCCCGGCTTGTGCAGGGCGTTTTTTCTGGAAAGTTCCGCTTCCAGGGCCAGGATCTGGCTCAGGCAGTCATTGTTCAGATCCGGCAGTGTAACCGGCGGCAGCACCTGAAAGGGTTCCTTTGTTTCATCCGGTAGCACATGGCCGGAATAGACCGGACCGGGCTGGCCGTCAGACCTCAGGCATACAGCCGTCATATAGTCCAGCCGGAGCAGGGCCAGGTCGGTCAGGTCATCCCGGGTCAGAGGTTCGTCCTTTAAATGGGTGTGCACACACCGCAGCCCTTTAAGACGACCGGGGATGGCCATATGATCCGGTGTGACCGGAATGACGATGCGGTGGGGTTCGCCGGCAATGACACAGACGATTTTGCCGTTCCGGTCCACCAGCAGCCCGATCTGACGGCGAATTTCGTAGCTGATCTGCACCAGTTCCACGGCGATATCCGGACTGATGATACATTCCGGCGGGGATTTCTGGGTATACAGGTTTTCAATGCGTTTGAGCTGGGTATTGCGGAGGCCTGCCAAATTACCGTAGACATGTTTGTTCATTGAAATTCCTGAAAGCTGTCCGGTGCCAGTTCTTCGAACCGGGTATATTGCCCATGAAAATGCATCAATGCGGTTCCAATGGCACCGTTCCGGTTTTTGGCCACAATGATTTCAGCCGTTCCTTTTTTGGGGTTGTCCGGTTCTTTGTTGTAGACTTCATCTCGGTAGATGAATGCCACAATGTCCGCGTCCTGTTCCAGTGCCCCGGATTCCCTGAGATCAGACATCATGGGCCGTTTGTCACTGCGTTGTTCCAGCATCCGGTTGAGCTGGGACAATGCCATGACCGGAATCTTTAATTCCTTGGCCAGGGATTTGAGCCCCCTGGAGATCTCAGCGATCTCCAGATCCCGGCGCTCGGAGTGGATCGGGGCTTTCATCAACTGAAGATAATCAATGATGACCATCCCGAGTTCTCCGTGTTTTTGAAACAGTTTTCTGGCCTTGGCCCGGACATCCATGACCGATATATTGGGGGTATCATCGATGAAAATCGGCATCTCATTGAGGATGCTGGCGGCATCCGTGACATTCTGCCAGTCTTCCTGGCTGATGAACCCGGTGCGCAGCCGATTGGAGTCAATGCGGGCTTCCGCGGTCAGAAGCCGCATGGACAGCTGCTCATTGGACATCTCCAGGGAGAAGACAGCCACGGGTTTCTGCTCTTCCATGGCCACGTTCCTGGCAATGTTCAGGGCAAGCGCGGTTTTCCCATACTCGGCCGGGCCGCCAGAATGATGAGATCCGATTTCTGCAGCCCGGAAGTGATTTTATTCAGACGCATATATCCGGTGGAAAGCCCGGACAGCCCCCCGTCGTTGCCCTGCCGCTCCTCCAGTTGATCAATGTTTAGATTGATCAATTCTCCCAGGGGTCTGAACATGCCCCGGATTTTTTTTCCGAAACCTGGAAAATGGCGGATTCGGCAAAATCAATGATATCAGCCACATCGCCTTTGTCTTCGAGGCATCGTTGAATGATCTTTGATGCGGTATCGATCATGGCCCGCAACGATGCCTTGCCCTGGATAATCCGGGCATAATGCACCGCATTGACTGCCACGGGCGCGGCATCGGATATGGATGCCAGATAGGCTGCCCCGCCGATGCTTTCCAACTCGTCCTTTTGTTTCAGGGCATGGGCTACGGTCACCAGGTCTGCGGGCTCCTCCTGGGATGCCAGATCAAGGATAACCCTGAATATCTTTTTGTGGGCACCTTTGTAGAACTCGTCCGGCGTCAGGATATCGGTAATGTCAAAAAGGACATCATTGTTAATAAAAATAGCACTTAACAACGATGCTTCCGCATCCAGATCATGGGGCGGGGTCCGGTCCAGCAGTGGATCTGATTTTCGAGATTGAGTCTGAGACACAGGAACTCCAGCCATTTGATTGCCGGTGCGGTTAAATGAGCCGCTTCGCATCAACGGACCGCACCGGCAGGAGGGTTAATTATCTTGTTTTTCTTCCGCTTCGACAATCACGGTGATTTCCGGTTCCACATCCTTGTAGAGTCGGATGGGGACTTTGTATTCTCCGGTTTCCTTGATGGGTTCGGCCAGAAGAATGGAACGGCGTTCCACCACGATATCCTGGCTGTTCAAAGATTCCTTGATATCATGGGTGGTGATGGAACCGTAAAGATGAATTTCTTCCCGCACCTTGGCCTTGAGCTTGCAGACCACGCCCCTGATTTTTTCCGCCATTTCTTCGGCCAGTTTTTTCTCTTTGGCAATCTGCAGTTCCAGTTTGGCCCGGGCCTGTTCCATGACCCGACGGTTCTGAGGAGTAGCCAGCATCGCTTTTCCCTGCGGGAGCAGGTAATTGCGGCCATATCCCGGTGCCACTTCGCACTCGGTGCCGGCAATTCCCAGCGTATCAATGGTTTCTTTCAGTATGACTTTCATATACAACCTCCAGAAGGTCAGCCAATTTTGCTTGGGCTGACGGGTTTTGTATCATTCTTTTTGTGTTTCCAGCTTCCTGAAATTGATCCAGTTGTCAAAGAATCCCAGGCCGATCACCAGAATCAGAAAGTAGATCTGAACCGCGATCAGGCCATAGCAGAACACTTTCAGAAAGGTCGGGGATTGTTTTTTCTGGAAATAAAATGATATTACAGCAATTCCTTGAAAAAAATAAATCAGCATTAAAATGATCAGACAGTTGATGCCCGCATATTTGACAGGCCCCACCGGCAGTGCCAAAACCACCCCGAACCCGATCACCGCCCAGACAAGTCGGTCCGGCGCCTTGAAACGGTTCAGGCTTTCCATGTTTTTAACCGGATGCCGATCCGGGCCAAAAGCCGCTTAATGATCAGGACATTGAGCCAGACCGTGGTCATGTATGAGACAATGAACATGCCGGGCATGACTGCTATAAATACGGCGTTCAGGGCATGGATCTGGGTGGGTTCAATCCCCATGTCCGTGTACAAAGCCGAGGTCAGGTCCAGGTACTGGGAAATGTAGTTTTGAATGATCTCCCCGATTCCCTGTGACTGAAAAACGGCATACACGCCAAATGCGGCCATTGACACACCAAGAACACCGGTCACGGTGATCACCATGGTCTTTTCGATGCTGCACTGCTGCTCAATGCATTCGCCCAGAAACAACCCGGTCAGCAGAAGCGCCGCAAAATACAGGGTGTCAAACGCCACTCCGCCGCTGAACACGAGAAGAACCAGAAAACTGGCCAGCGCAATGATCCCGCCGCTGTTTCTACCCAGTTTCAGACGAAAATACAGCACCGGAAGCGGCAGCAGCAACAGGGCAAACACCCCCAGCAAAGGAAACGAGTAACTGACGGCAAATGTCAGGATACACAGGCAGGTTCCCAGAACCAAATCCTTGACGGCGGATGGATGCACGATAACGGGGGGCACCTTCAAATGACTCCGGCTGTCTGATCTATTGCGGGGGTCTGCCCACAAACGGGAGCAGAGCTATTTGTCGGGCCTGCTTAATGGCCAGGGACAGTTTTCGCTGATGTTTGGCACAGGTGCCGGTGATCCGCCTGGGAATGATTTTCCCCCGTTCCGTGATGAACTGCTTTTAACGTTTTGCTGTTTTTGTAATCAATTACCATGTCGTTGTCCACGCAGAATCGGCAGATTTGCGACGCTGGTAGAATCTGTTTTTGGCGCCACCTCTTTGGGCCTGGTCTCTATACATAGTCCATTTCCTCCAATTCTAAATTCAATTTTGATCGTCTGTGACGGTTTCCCCGGATTCCCGGGAATCCGGGGACGTGTCATCGGTTTCATCGTCTGTTTCGGAATCATCTGCATTATCGGCTTCCTGGGCTGCAGCAGCCTGAGCTTTTGCGGCTTGGATATCCTCAGCCTCTTTGGCCAGGGAATCCGCAGTCTCATCCGAGGAAAGAAGGATGGTCATGTATTTCATGACATCATCATTGAGCCCCAGGTTTCTTTCGAGCTCCTTGACCAGGTCTCCGGTGCCGCCGTAAGTCAGGCAGGAATAGTGGCCCCGCAGCTTTTTGTTGATTTCATAGGCCAGTTTTTGCTGCCCCAGTCATCCACATACAAAAAAATACCATTTTCTCTGGCAATGATATTTCTGACTTTATCAAGCAGCTCGGCGCGTGATTGATCCTGAAGATCAGGGTCAGAAATAACGACGGTTTCGTACTTCCTCATTTCGTCTCCTTGCGGATATAAAGCCCCGGGTTTCTCCCGGAGCAAGGATTAAAAAAAAAAATGACACCTGCACATCAGGTGTTCAATAAAACCATTATATATATCATTCCTGTTGTTTTGGGTCAAGCTGAAAATAGATATCATGCCCGGGATACTAAGATTTCAGTTCACACAGGGGTAGACTTTATCGGCCGCCTCAGGATCACGATTCCACCCCCTCCCGAATTTCTGGTCTCTTTCAAGTGCATGGATCTGAAAAATTCACTGATCTACAATCCCGTATCAAATTCAATCAGCTGATCCTGTTCAATCTCGATTTCACCGACAGACAGTGCCTCCTCCTCCATGCCTTTAAGGTAAACCTCGATGCTGTACTTTCCGGGAACAAAAGGGAACGTTTCCCAGAGCGGAAAATGTCACCCCGGATAAATCGCTTAATCGTCATTGCCTCTTCATAGTTATATGCCACAGAATTGATGTCAAAAAAATGAATTCTTTTTGTTGACCGATAAAAAGCAACCATTTCATCATGTGCAGTTGAAAAAACCGGTGGTGTCATCTGCCATGGCCTTTGGTGCCGGCCAGAGGATTCTCTGGATTTATGGGTGCGGCCTTAGCATGATTATTATTTCCCGATTTCTCTAACACTTGCTATTTATATATGGTTGTGGCATCTATTGAGTTTTGATATGCAAAACCGATGTTCAAGATTTGTGTGAAAGGATATGACAACCATGGAGGAACGGTACAACCCTGCTGATGTGGAATCCAAATGGCAGGCATACTGGAAAGACCGGGGGCTTTTTGCGGTTACGGAAGACCCGTCAAAGGAAAAATACTATCTGCTGGAGATGTTTCCCTATCCGTCGGGCAAGATCCATATCGGCCATGTGCGCAATTATACCATCGGGGATGTGGTGGTGCGGTACAAACGGATGCAGGGGTTCAACGTGCTGCATCCCATGGGATGGGACGCGTTTGGCATGCCAGCGGAAAATGCGGCCATTGACAACAATACCCACCCGGCGGCCTGGACGTATGAGAATATCCGTACCATGCGGGCCCAGCTCAAAAAGATGGGGTTCTCCTATGACTGGAACCGGGAGATTGCCACCTGCCACCCGGAATATTACAGATGGGAGCAGTGGCTGTTTTTGAAAATGCTGGAAAACGGCATGGCATACCGCAAGGAATCCTTTGTAAACTGGTGCGAAAAATGTCAGACGGTTCTGGCCAATGAACAGGTGGAGCAGGACAAGTGCTGGCGTTGCTCTCAGCCGGTGCGGCAGAAAAAATTGTGGCAGTGGTTTTTCCGGATCACCGATTTCGCTGAAGACCTGCTGGTACACTGCGACCGGCTGCCGGGTTGGCCGGACAAGGTTACGGTGATGCAAAAAAACTGGATCGGCAAGAGTGTGGGTTCTGAACTCCGGTTCCAGGTGGCGGGCATGGATGAGGAGATCGAGGTATTCACTACCCGGCCCGACACAGTATTCGGGGCCACGTTCATGTGCCTGGCGCCGGAACATCCCCTGGTGGAAACCCTGTGCCGGGGAACGGACCAGGAACCGGCCGTGGCGGAATTGTGGACAGGGTGGCCACCCAGGAGAGGTCCCTGGAAGGCCTGGAAAAATATGAAAAAGAGGGTGTGTTCACGGGCCGTTATTGCATCAATCCGGCTACGGCCGAACAGATTCCCATTTATACGGCCAATTTCGTGCTCATGGGATATGGCACCGGCGCCATCATGTCCGTGCCCTGCGGGGATCAGCGCGATTTTGATTTTGCCAGAAAATACAACTTAAATATCCGGGTTGTGGTTCAGCCGAAAGACGAATCTCTGGATCCGGACGTAATGGAGCAGGCATATACCGGCCCGGGGGTCATGGTCAATTCCGGACAGTTTAACGGCATGGATAATGAGGCTGCCATGGAAGCGATCACGGACTGGCTGGCGGAACTGGGCCGGGGGAAAAAGGCGGTCTCCTTCCGGCTGAGGGACTGGGGCATTTCCCGACAGCGTTACTGGGGAGCGCCGATCCCGGTGATCCATTGTCCGGACTGCGGGGTGGTCCCCGTGCCGGAACGAGACCTGCCCATCACCCTGCCCGAGGATGCCAATCTCATGGAAAAAGGCGGATCCCCTCTGCCATTTCTGGATGATTTCAAACAAGCGGTCTGCCCGGCCTGCGGCCGAAAAGACGCTCGGCGGGACACCGATACCATGGACACCTTTGTTGAGTCTTCCTGGTATTACCTGCGGTACTGTTCACCCCGGTATGAACAGGGCATGTTCGATCCGGAAGCTGTTCAATACTGGGCGCCCGTGGACCAGTACATCGGCGGGGTGGAGCATGCGGTGCTGCATCTGTTGTATTCCAGATATTTCATGCGGGTGCTGCATCATTTCGGTATGATCGATTTCAAGGAGCCGTTTACCCGGCTGCTCACCCAGGGCATGGTGTGCAAGGAAACCATGACCTGTCCGGAGCACGGGTACCTGTTTCCGGAACAGGCGGAAAAATCAAGCGATGATCAGTATGTCTGCACCCGTTGCGGCAAAGAGGTGGAGGTGGGCCGGGTCATCAAGATGTCCAAATCCAAGAAGAACGTAGTGGATCCCAATGAACTGATGGAGACGTACGGGGCAGATGTCACCCGGTTGTTCTGTCTGTTTGCGGCCCCGCCGGAAAGGGATTTGGAATGGAGTGAAGACGGAGTGGACGGCAGCAACCGGTTCATCAACCGGGTCTGGCGCCTGGCCCTGGCATGCATGGAAAAGATCGATGCCCGGCAGGTGGCCCGGTTTTCCGGTCCGGCCGGAGATCTGAAGCACCCGGCCGCCAGAGAGCTGTACATCAAAACCCATCAGACCATTCAGAAGGTGACCTCGGATATTGATGAAAGCTTTCACTTCAACACGGCCATCGCCGCCATCATGGAACTGGTGAACGCTGTGTACACCATTGATCTGGACACCGCTGATTCTGAAACAAAGGCTGTGGTGCTGGCGGCCATGGAAAGCATGGTACTGGTTCTCAGTCCCATCACGCCCCATTTCTGTGAAGAACTGTTTCAAAAGATGGGCGGGCAGGGCAGTGTATTGGAACAACCCTGGCCGGAATATCGCAAAGACAGCCTGGAAACGGACGAAACCCTGGTGGTGGTTCAGGTGAACGGCAAACTGCGGTCCAAATTCAGTGTGGCAGCCGGCACCAGTGAGGAAGCCATTAAAGAAATGGCCCTGGCAGATGAAAAAATCGCCAGACATATTCAGAATCAGCCGGTGAAAAGATCATTCTGGTCAACAAAAACAGATTCTGGTCAACATTGTGGTGTGATATGATTCGTTTAAGACAACCCGCGGTTCGATTTCTGGCGGGGGTAGTGGTGCTGATGCTGACCGTGACCGCCTGCGGCTACCGATTGGAAGGGAGGGGGCTGGTACATCCCGGTGTCTCCCGGGTGGGGGTGACCGTATTTGCCAACCGGACCGCCCAGACCCATGCCGGCATCGATTTTACCAACGAGCTGATCCGGGAGATTCAGGACCGGACCGACACCCGGGTGGTGGACCCGGATGAAGCCGCCTATCTGATCGAGGGGGCTGTCACGTCCATCACCTTTTCGACCTTGTCCCGGTCTTCCACGGAAAATGTGACGGAACGGCGGGTGCGGGCGATGGTGGATGTACAGCTGCTCTCACCGGACAAGACAGTGATCTGGTCGGTGAGTCAGTTCACCGCTGTGGAGTCGTATGCTGTGGGATCGAACCGGATCGATGACACGGCCAATATCCGGCAGGCTATAGAAATTATAGCGGAACGGATCGCGGAACGGATCGTCAGCCAGATGTCCGCTGATTTTTGAAGGATGGTCGCTCGGAAAGTGATTGAATAATCAGGACAGGATCTACAAGGGTGTAAATCCTGTCTTGGTTTATTTCGGTTCAGGCGTTCACACCGGTTCAGGCATGGACCAGTTTGGACAGTCTGGAAATTTTTCTGGAAGCGGTGTTTTTATGAATAATGCCTTTTTGAGAGGCTTTCTGAAGTGCGGACTGATTCTGCCGCATCAATTCATTGATCGAATCGTCTCCCGAATCCTTGGCCGCACGCAATTTTTTTCCAGCGTTTTCAGTTTGGATTTGACAGACCGGTTTCTCTGTCGTCTGACCAGGTTTTGTTTTGCCCGTTTTTTTGCGGATTTGTGGTTGGCCAATTTACATTCACTCCTTGTATTCGTCGGTTGAATTTTAAAACATTTGATATTTCAAAACCATATATCTACAAAATATCCTTTTTTCTGTCAAGGGTAAAATTGTCATGGCCCTGATCCGACATACTGCTGCCGTCAGCGGTTTGACCCTGGTTAGCCGGATATTAGGAGTGGTCCGGGACGCGGCCATTGCCATGGTTCTGGGGACCACGGCGGTGAGTGATGCTTTTTTTATCGCTTTCCGTCCGTTTGATCTGCTCAGGAAAATGGTCAGCGACGGGATCTTCAGCATTACCTTTATCCCGCCTTTTTCCAGACATGTGCAGGCTGGCCGGCGGGATGCGGCCGTGTCCATGGTCACCAGCCTGGCGGGGATTCTGTCAGTTGTGGGTGCAGTGCTGATCCTGGCCGGATGGCTTCTGGCACCCTGGATTCTGTCGTTAATGGCACCGGGATTTGCACCCGGCAAAGAACAGTTCGCCCTGACCTTGGTTCTTTTCAGGCTCATGATGCCGTATCTCTGGGTGATCCTGATGATTTCTCTGTCAATGGGGGTGTTACATACCCTGGGTAATTTTTGGGTCCCCGGTGCGACACCCATGATCTTTAATCTGGTGCTGATTCTGTTTATACTTTTGACCCCGGTGTTTATGAAGGCACCGGTAATTGGGCTTGCCATGGGGGTAATGACTGCCGGCGCTGCCCAGCTGGTGTTTCAGTTGCCCTTCATTCTCCGGCAACGAATGATCCGTCTGAACCGGTTTGTCTGGCAGCACCCTCAGGTGGCTGACAGCCTCAAAAAAATGCTCCCCTGTATGGTGGGGGCCGCTCCCTATCAGTTCAATATGCTGGTGATCTCTTTTCTGGCCTCTTTGCTGGCGGACGGCAGTGTGTCCCACCTGTATTATGCCGACCGCCTGGTTCAGTTTCCAGTGGCCCTGATCGCGGTGTCCATATCCACGGTGCTGTTTCCGTTTTTTTCCAGACAGGCCGCGGCCGGTGGGATCACTCACATCCAGAAGGTATTTGATACCGGTATCCGTCTGGCCGTGTTTGCCGCCATCCCCGCCATGGCCGGGCTGATGATTTTGAATGAACCCATTGTTCAGCTGCTGTTCGGTCAGGGGGCATTTGATACACCGTCGGTGATCCGGACCGCAGACTGTCTGTTGTATCTGGCACCGGGAACGGGGGCATTCATCGGCACCCGTTTGCTGATCACGGTTCATTACGCCCTGGACAGCACCGAACATCCGTTTTATGCCGGTCTTATCTCCATGTTCACGAACCTGGTGTGCGCACCGATACTGATGTATTACATGGAAATCCAGGGATTGGCCCTGGCGGTGACGATTTCATCCATGGCCGGGTTCTTTTTTTGATGTACCACTCTCCGGCGGGTATCCGCTTCTCAATATCTGGTATTCTGGTTTCGGGTTGCAGAGCCCTTTTCTTATCTGCTATAATGGCAATCTTGATCCAGGGGATGAACCGGTTTTTCCTGTTTGACAATGAAAGCAAACTGGTGCTGGGAGTACAGGTGATGGCTTGTGTGTTGCTGGGCATGGGTACTGTGCTGATCGGGGCAAAAATTTTTGTCTGCCTGAATTCCATATGGTCAGGCAGTGGTTGAGAACCGCAGCGAAAAAAGGAACTTTGATGGGCCGCATTGAAAAATCAGGATTCTACGTAACGCTTTTTCTTATGGGATTGTTTCTGGTTTACATTTTTTTTTTCAACCCATGGCATCAGGGATTTTCGTCACCTCAACGAACAAAAAGCATCGGTGATGTCCCAGATCGGTATCGTGAAACAGGAAAACCGGGCGGTTGAAAATCAGATCTTCCGGTTGAAGCAGGATATTGAATATGTCAGGCATCTGGCAAAACATGAGCAGGGAATGGCTGAGCCGGATGAATTAATTTTTAAACAAATGGAATAGAAATAAAAAAAGGACGTTTCATGGACCATGCATATCATACACGGGAACTGGCAAAGGCCTATGAAACCCAGGGATATTACAGACAGGCCCTGGATATCTATACCGTTCTTAACCGGCACACCCAGGGGAAAGATACCGATATCCTGACGGCATGCAAGCGGGTGGAACCCCTTGCGGCCGAAGCGGAGTACGAAACACGTAAAGCCCGTCTGGCCGTTCTTCTGGAGGACTGGTTGACATTATGGCGGATGAAATACCACCTGACAACCCTGGATAATCTGATCTCATGGAAGAGGAGCAGACAATGAAACAAAAGGAAAAACCGGCTTCAAAAATTCCCACCACCCAGACCAATACCAACCGGAAAAAACGGCGGAAGGCCGGACCGGTCCCTGGGGTATCAGCCCGTCGCTGTTCAAAAAATGAGACCACCCTGATCATCGCCGGTGCTTTGGTTGTGACCTTGCTGGTGTTTTTTGTTTTTTTAGGTCTTCGGGGTCCCGGACCGAAGCCGTGACCTCTGATCCTGACATCACACGGCTCCAGGTCATGGAAACCCGCATTGCAAGTCTGGAGCAATCTTTGGCCGCCCTGGAGACAAAACTGGACAACCAGCCCCGTCCGGATATGGAAGCCGGTCTTTCACAGGTCCGCAGACAGGTGGCCACCCTGGAATCCGGCATCCGGGTCCAGGTGGATGCGTTGAACCGTCAGATGGCCCGGCTGGAAGAGAAAATAACCGCTGTCAAACCCCAGCTTGAAGCGATCCAAACGCCCCGGGCTGTCACCGTGAATCCTGAAATTCAGGAAAAAAAAAGCCCTGGGAAAATCTGCGGCGCCATCGCAGCCTACCGAATCAACCCAGTCGTTTCATACCGTTCAAAAAGGTGAAACCCTGTGGCGGATTTCCCAGAGCTATGACACCACCGTGGATCAGCTTCGGAAGCTGAACAATCTGCCCCCGAATGCAGATATTTATGCCGGCACAAAAATCCGGGTGCGGTGATCTTTGTTTCTTTCCTTTTTCACGGGCATAAAAGCCAGGCCGAACCGTTTCATTTCATAAATCGCCCGCCCCTCCACACACAGGGCGCCGTCTGCCGTTGCTGCTACCGTGTCGCCGGTCTGTGATACCTCACGGATATGGGTATGGAGCGTGATTACCCGGTTGGACGGGATAATCTGTCCCCGGTAAATCCACTCATGGGATTGCCCGGAAGTGACCATCGGGGCATGGGTGGCCGGGTCAATGGAAAAGGTGGTCATCAGATAATACCGCAGTGTCTGAAGAAACGATTCAATGCCCAGGGACCCTGGGCAGACCGGGTCCTGATAGAAATGGGCATCAAAGAACCATGCGCTTGGATCCACGGTTTTTTTGCACGCAGATACCCGTTGCCATATTTTCCGCCGGCCGGGTCCAAACATTCGATGGTATCGATCATGCGCAGGCATCGCCGGCATGCCGGTGTTTGATCCGATGGCAGAATCTTCAGGGGTCAATGGGGCATGGGTTTCAAACACGGTTTCCGGTTGCCGGGACAATGGCGGATTCTCCGGAACCAAGAGGCTGTTCCGAATGCCTTTTTGACTGGCCAAAGCCGGGCCGGTGAAAATCCGAATGGGTATTTCCCTCATAGATCATCTGCCCCCGGGTGCGCACCTGCATGTCAAAGGTCTGAAGAATCATACCCCCGGCTTTGGACACATCGGTCATTCTCACCCGGACCGTGAGGGTCCCGTCATCCTGAAACACGCTGTCCACCCACCGGGCAGACCCGCCCAGATTCCGGAAGTGCAATCTGTCTTTACTGTGCAAAGCCGATCCAGCATAAGCGGCCAGCCATCCGCAGGGCTGTAAAGCGATTTCCAAAAGAATACAAAACGGCATGGTGCGGGTGTGGTTGGCCTTGAAATACCAGGCACCAGGCGGCACATCGTACTGGGTTTCGATCCAGCCGCCCGGAGTCATCTCCCAGGGGGATGGTCTGCTGTCAGGACCCGGTCCATGAAAAAATAGGGGGGCCGAGGCAGGCGGGCGATCTGGCGTTCCCGGTCAAATATCTGGTATTTCGAACCAAACGCTTCCGACGGTTTTCCCTGGGCAAAGGCGAGGATGGCAGGTCTGTTAAACAACGGTTGCGGCTTGAACCGGGCATGCAGGTCAGGGTCCACCACGCTTCGAACCCCATAAGGCTGGCCAGAACCCGGCCCCGGGCATCTGTGAAGGTGAAGTATCCCTTGATCTGGTGCGCCGTGTTTTCAGTAACGGTAAACTGAATCTGAACCCCGGCCTCCTTGTCCAGCGGTCGACGAAACGATGAGTAAATCCGGAATCCGGCCGCAAAGCCGGGCAAACAGACTTGCCCCCTTGTTTCCCAGGTCCAGAGAATGGCAGCCTGGAACGCGGCGTCCAGAAGCAGGGGATCCGTGGTCCAGCCGGGTTGAAGCGGGGTTTCAAACCAGCGGTCAGGGGGTGGGGCCAAGGCAGCGGTCACTTGAATCCCTTGGCTGGAAATCCCGGAGATGGCGGTGATTGCCTGAAGATCTTTGCCATGGAACAGCACGGTTCATAAGCCTGCTGAACGGTCAGCTCACAGGGTCCTAAATCACTGCGGTTTTGACTGGGCACCACAGGAGGGTCCGGGAGCCGGTCTTTGAGGATGGCCGTGGCCGTCGCATGGGTGAAAGCCGGTCCAGTTTCCAGGGGGCAGTCAAAGACACGGGGATCCTGTACCGGGTGTCAGTGCGGATACACCGGCCCAGATTCACATTCAGCCACACGGCCGTATCTTTGGGTCGGACTCCTTTCAACAGCCGGAAGTCATCCAGCCCGGCAAATACCAGGCCGGGATGGTTTTTTTCAGCAGTCTGGGCCATGATCTCGGCCATCAAAGCAATAGGCATCACGGGTTCATGATTGATCTGGTGGGCCGCAAGAATGGGCAGCGTCTGCGGGCTGATCTCAATTTTGGCTACGGAGGACAGCCTGGGCGGATTTTTCTTTTTCTGATCACCGGATGCAGCCGTGATGACTACTTCCGTATGTTCCCGATTCGGATCGGCCATCTCCTGGATCAGGTGTCTGGCCCCGGCATCCACCGGAATCAGGCCCACCCCTTTTTGGGTGAACATCTGTTTGAGACCGTCGTGCACCATGCCTCCGTTCCAGGGCCCCCAGTTGACGGCCAGACATTTGCAGTCAGGCCTTGTTTCAGAGATCCTGGCGATGCGTTTGTTGAGCACTTCATTGGCCATGGCATAGTCGCACTGGCCTTGATTGCCCGTACGGGCTGCAATGGAGGAGAACACGATCAGGTATTTTAATGGATCATCCCTGGTGGCATCAAGCAACGCGTTCAACCCGTCCACCTTGGTGTCGAACACCCGGTCGAATTGGTCGGGGTGTTTGTCCACAATCCATTTGTCCTCCAGAACCCCGGCTCCGTGTACCACGCACGAAACAGGGCCGTTGAAGTGCTTTCGGACATGATTGAAAGCCGTTTTGACCGCTTCCGGGTCACGGATGTCCGTAGAAAGGTAGACGCCTTTGGAGCCATGGGACCGGATCCGGGCCAGGGTGTGCTGAATTTCCCGGCCGGCCTGAATGGCCTGATATCGTTTTTCAAGAACTGCCGGAGTCGGTTTTTTTCCGGCAAATTCACGGGTGAGAATCGCTTTTTTCAGTGCGGCCGGATCGGACAGGGCTGCTGCCCACTCCGGTTCGTCAGACGGGGCCGGGGATCTTCCCATCAGAACGATGGTCAACTTCCGGGTTCCGGCCAGCTCAACTGCACAGTCGGCTGTCACGCCCCTGGCTCCGCCCGTGATTACGGCCACGTCACCGTCGGCCAGTACTGGCCGGCCGGGGTCAACCGGGGCGGGTTTCAGCATGGGAACCTGGCAGAAATCTTTGTTTAGCCCCATTTCCACCGGACCTCTGGTCATCATCAACGAAGCAACGGCTTCGGCATATTGATGGCAGACATCCATGTTGCCGGGCAGGTCCAGGGCATGGCAAAGCACCTCTTTCCACTCTTTAGCCGCTGTTTTGGCAAGTCCTGCCAGCCCCCCATATTCCGGCAGGGTGTCAAACCGGCAGGGCGGAACCCCGAACCCGCCGCCGGAAAAGGTGAGGGTAGCCAGGAATGCACCTTTTCTGGCCCCGGCAGCCTGAAGATGTTTTCCGTTTTCGTGGGCCAGGGCAAACGCAGTTTTTAAAAATGCGGTGGCCCGGCCAGAGTCCGGGGATGACACCTGGTCCTGAATCATCACCAGACCCGCCACATCCGGCAGGTCCGGCAGCGGGTCTGATGACGGATCCAAAAGAATCGCCTCATATCCCTGGCCCTCAAAGGCCTGTTTCAATGAATGGCTGACCTGTGCCTGATCCTGAGTGATATAGATTTTTCCCGAATCAGGCAACTGAATCCGGGAGCCGTTGAAATACCGGACCTGTTGAAGGGGTGTTTTTTCCAGAAAAAGGGTCTGGCGAATCAGGGCCGGTGTTTCCGGGATGTCAGAGGCATCATCCCGGAGTGAAGCGTTTTTTTTTACGTCCGCTTTGGGCGAGGTAGCGTCTGTCTGCTCCAGAAACCGGACCATGTCCTGGATGGTTTTCAATCCGACCATATCGTCTCCGGACAGGCCTAAAGCCCTGTCACCCATCTCCTGTTCCAGCCGGGAAAGGATTTCCACCCGCTTGATGGAATCCACCCCCAGGTCTGATTCAAGGTCCATGCCGGGTTCCAGCATTTCCTTGGGAAATCCGGTCAGTTCGTTGATGATGTCCATCAGCACTGTCATGGCATCTGAAATGCCTGAATCCGGTTCGTCTCCTCCGTTGGCCGGCCGTGCCGGTGCCGGTTTGTCAGAATCCGGATGCAGTGCGGGTGTTGGCCGCTGATAAGTTGGCATTTCCTGAGACTTTGCGGCAATGGCATGGCAGATATCATTCAAGGTCCGGGCGGTGCCGATATTTTCCGGGGTCAGTCCTTGTGTATCGGGCAGATGTTTTTCCAGTTCGGAAATGATTTCTACTTTTTGATGGAATCCACGCCCAGATCAGATTCAATATCCATGTCCGGTTCCAGCATTTCTTCAGGAAACCCGGTCAGGCGGCTGACGATCTCGAACAGGACGGTCTGTATCTTTGACGCCGGTGCCGAAAAGATGGAAGCGGCCGGACCCGTTGTCAGGGCCGAAGAATTTGATGGGGTTGACAGGGCCGTTTCTGACGGATCCGGAAATGCGGTCCGGACCGGAAGCGCTTTTCCATTCACTTTGGCCGGCATAGGGTGCTGGTTTGACAGAGGGGGGGGCACATGCGGGCGGACGTTCCTGGATCCGACAGCTGGCGGATTCGGTGCTGTGGACCGGTCTGGCAGCGGTTCCCGGGCCGGCATGAAATGGGGGGCTGCCAGAAAATCGATACCGTCGGCAAACTGCCGGGTCTGGGTCATCATGGCCGCCAGGGTCTGTGAGGCCTGGGCCTGGGTTTCGAGAAATTTTTCATGGGCCCGGGCGGTCTGGGCCTGCAACGCCTGCATGGCTTCCAGCCCTTTGTGAACCAGATCCATGTTTTTTTCCGCAAATGGTGCGCTGTGGGAGAGAGAGGCCTTATCAGCCGGCCCCAGGGACCGTCGGGCATGGATGACGATGAATGCATATCATATCCTTGTGGATCAGCCGGATCATGTTCCGGCTGCTGGGAAGTTACAGAATTGACAGAACAGGCACCGGTCAGACACAGTCCATCCGGTTCAGATGTCCGGGATTCGGGCCGAGGCCCGGACATGGGTTCGGAATCCGGGAATGTCTGCTTGTTCCGCGGTTTGGGATTGGCCCCGGAAAGAAGTACGCGCATGCGTTTGGAAACCGGCGGTGGCACGGGGTCTTCCCACCGGGTCAGATCCACATTAAATCCCTTGACCGCCAGATGGCACAGGGCATGGGCCAGGTCCAGAAGCCCGGGTTTTTTCCGGCGGACCCATCCAGGCTGACGGCTGTAAAGGGGCCTGGTTCCAGTATTTTCCGGGTCAGGCCGGTCAGAACGGTTTTGGGGCCCAGTTCCAGGAAAAAAGTCACTCCTGTGTCACGCATGGCTTCAATATTCTGCCGGAAACACACCGGATGCTTGAGTTGGTTGCCCAGCAGGGATTTTGCCCTGTCGAGGTCTCTGTCATACAGGGTGCCCGTGGTGTTGGACAGTACCGGAATCTGAGTGGGGGTAAACTGCTGATCGGCCACAAACCGATGGAACGGAATTGCGGCATCCGCCACCAGGGAGCTGTGGAACGCGGCAGCCACCGGAAGTTTGACAGACCGGATCTTGTGTTTCAGACACCATTTCATGGCCCGATCGATGTCCGGGGTTGGGCCGGACAAAACGCCCTGGCTAGGACTGTTCCGGTTGGCTAGGACCAGGTCGGGAAACCGGTCCTGAATCCAGGTATCGATATCGGTCAGAGGGGCCTGGACCGCCAGCATGCTGCCGCTGTCCGAACCGGTGCTGCCTGCTCCGGCCATAAGCTTTCCCCGGACAGCGGCTAGGGTCAGAAGTGTGGAGTCATCAATCCATCCGGCGGCATGCAGGGCCGGCAGTTCTCCGAAACTGTGGCCACAGGTTATGTCCGGCGACACGTTGAACCGTTTGAGCACATGGATCATGGCCAGAGAGATTGTGCCGATGGCCATCTGGGCTGCCTGGGTATGGCGCAGCCGGGATTCGGACACCGATTTTTTCTGACGGTGGGGCGGCGGGGCAAACAAGAGCTTTGTCAGGTCTGAAACCGTTTCAGAATCTGACCATTCCAAGGGATGGTCCCTGAAAACCTTCTGTGCCCTTTCCAGAACACCGGCAGCCTCGGGAAACACGGCAAACAGGTCTTTGCCCATGTCCGGATACTGGCTACCCTGTCCGGGGAACAGAAATCCCAGCTTTCCCCTTTCTGGCCGAAATCATAAAAAACCGGTCCGGAAGCCGGCTGGTTCTGCCGGACAATGTCACAAGCTGTCTCAATCATGGCTGGGGGGGTCATCCGTCTGGTTAAGCACCATGAGCAGACGAAGCTGGTCTGAGCGTTCATAGGTCTGCCTGGAGGTTGCACAGGCGTGGGCCACCAGATGCAGCTTTTCTTCGTCATCGGCTATAAAATCCGGGGTCAGGCTTTTTCGGAAGGTTTCCAGATCCTTTAGGAGTGTGGCTGTATCCGGGGCCGAAAATGCGGCGATCTCAACCGATCCGTCCCAGGATACATGAGACTTTTCAGGGGTGTGTTCTTCCAGAACCACATGAAAATTACTGCCGCCGAAACCAAAGGCGGACACGCCGGCCCGCCGGGGACGGGCGGTTTCACTTCGGGTGACCCAGGGCCGGGATCTCTGATTCAGGTAAAATGCGGTCCGGTTGATATCCAAATCCGGATCGGGTTCATCCGCCTTGAGGGTGGGAGGGATCACCTTGTGGTGAAGGGCCAGGGCCGCCTTGATGACACCGGCGGCACCTGCAGCAGCTTTGGTATGACCGATCATGGATTTTACCGAACCGATGGCGATCTCATGGGCAGTGTCCTTATGCAAAGAGCCATCAGATGGAGAACTTTCAGCCGGTGAATCGTGGTGGGAAGCGCATTCCTGGGAAAGGGATTCGACGACGCCGTTCTCAGAAGGCGGCCGGGATGCTCCAAAACAGGCTTTGAGCGCGGTAAACTCCACCTTGTCCCCTACCCGGGTGCCGGTGCCGTGAGCTTCAAGAAGCCCGACAGATGCCGGTTCGATCCCGGCCTGATCATACGCGTCATTGAGGGCCTTGGCCTGTCCATTGGCATCGGGTGCGTAAATGGCTGATGTGCTGCCGTCACTGGAAGTGCCTATACCCCTGATGACCGCGTAAATCCGGTTCCCAGCCTTTTGAGCATCAGACAGCCGCTTGAGCACCAGCATGCCGATACCTTCTCCGAGCACTGTACCGTCTGCGTCCTTTGAAAAAGGCCTGGCGTCGCTGGTATGGGACAGGACCCCGGTTTTGGCAAAACACATGTGCATGAAAATATCGTTCAGACAGTCCACCCCGCCGGTGATGGACATGTCGCATTTACAGGCGGAAAGTTCCATGACCGCAGCGTGCAGGGCCGACAGGGAGCTGGCACAGGCCGCGTCACTGACGCAGTTGGTGCCGGACAGGTTGAACCGGTTGGCGATGCGGCCGGCCACCACATTGCCCAGCAATCCCGGAAACGAGTTTTCCTGCCACGAGGCATAGGAGGCCTGGATCTGGTGACAGATTTTTTCTTTTTGTTCAGCAGAAATGCCTGCTGCATCCAGGGCCTGTTCCCATATGGGATGTCCGAGCCGGGCTCCCAGGGGGATCACCAGCTCCTGGGTGCCGGTGACGCCTAAAATTACGTTGACCTTTGCCTGGGTCAAAAACGGGTGGCCTTTTGGATATCCCGCATCTTCCAGCGCCATTTTGGCCACTTGAAGTCCCAACAGCTGGGCCGTGTCTGTGGCACTGATGTTGTTGGGAGGAATCCCGAATGCCGTGGGATCAAAATTGATTTTCGGAATAAACCCGCCCCGGGTACAGTAAACATGGTCCGGCCGGGAAGGATCTGCATCAAAATAGTCTTGTACCGGCCAGTGGGTGTCCGCCGGGATCTCCCGGATGGCATCCGCCCCATTGAACAGCAGATGCCAGAAAGCCTTGAGGTTGACGGATCCGGGGAAAATGCACCCCATGCCGATGATGGCGATGTCGGAATCTTTGTTTGACTGTGTCATAAATTCAATATGCTTGTATGATTAAAATCACGGCGAAATATACGAACCTGGTGACAGGAAATCATGCATTGACAAAGGATTTGACAAAACTTTTACATGGAATTGGATGGAATTGGATCGTCTGCAGCCGAATTTATCAGCGCCAGTATCTGGTCTTTTTCATGGGATATACGGCTGTGGCAGCCGGCGGCAGGGACACTCCCTGGGTTGTCAGTATCATGGCCCGAAGTTTGACACTGGCACCGAACAGCAGATTTAACGCCAGTTCCGGGGCTCTACGTTGGTCCGGGCCTTCCAGAAAACTGTTTTGAACCCATTGGTTGAACGCTCCCATGGCCGGGCCGCACCAGATCTGGTAATCCATTTTACGCTGGGGCACTCCCTGGATGGCCCACCGGGAGCTTTGCCCCAGGTAGGACCGAAACACCAGCGCCATTTTGTGTTTGGGGTCTGCTTCGGCTTTTTCTATCTGTGCCTGCTGGTTTCTGGAGGTGAAAACGCTTTTGTGGTCTGCCATGCCTGGTCAAATCCGGTCTGGAGAAACCGGGTTTCTATCTCCTGCCGGATTTTGGCCGGGATCTCTTCATACCGGTCATGGGCCCGGTACATCTCATAGAGCTTTTTGGCCCTGAGCGCAAACAGGGTGCCGCGTTTCAGCACCTGGACCCGGGCACCGATTTCAAACATGTCCGCGGCCGGTGCCATTGCCACGTCCGCCTGTTCCGCCTGGCAAAGCAGTTGTTTCACTTCCGGGCTGATCCCGGCTTCCGCACAGGACTGGTTGATGGATCCGGTCAGAATATAGGCCGCCCCCATGGCAAAGGCGGCAGCGGCTGACTCCGGCGTGGCAATACCTCCGGCTAGGCCTACGCACAATGGCGTTTCATACTGGAATTTTTCCATGCACTGCTGTTTTAGTGCCAGCATGGTGGGGAGCAAAGCCAGGGCCGGGCGGTTGTCGGTATGTCCCCCGGAATCGGCTTCCGCCGTCAGGTCCTGGGCCATGGGAATGAACCGTGACAGATCCGCTTCGGTTTGGGTGATCCGGTTTTGTTCCACCAACGCCTGAACCAGTTTTCGGGGCGGCGGCGAAAAAAAACTGCCGGGCCACCTCAATCCGGGAAACCTTGGCGATCACCTGGTTGGGGGCGACGACCCGCCCGTCAGGATTCCGGTGGATTCCCTTGATTCGATAGTACACAAGCGCCGGGGTCATGCGCATGAATGCCGCGGCGCTGATCCGGCGGATCCCGCGGTCCAGGTACAGCTGCACAGTGGCGGTTTCAAGATCCGAATCCGTCGGAGAATGAATCAGGTTGAATCCGAAAGGCGCGTTTTTCAACCGGGAGGTCAGGGTGACCACCGCATTTTCGATCTCGGATAACGCCAGGCCGCCGGCACCAAAAAATCCGATCATACCGTTTTGCGCCATGGCTTCAACCATATCCACCGAAGAGATGCCGTTGGCCATGGCGCCGGCCACGTAAGGGTATTTCAAGCGGTGCCGGCAAATGAAGGTGCGGTCTCCCAGAGCGGGCAGCGGCAGGGCGGGGGCATAGGCATCAAACCGGACCGGACCGTCACCCGGATCGCAGGAAAAGGCCGGCCCTGTTTTTTCAAGGGTCACAAAAATGGGCCGCAGGATCTGAAAAAGTGCAGACCGGATGGGATCCAATCGGGTCATGGGATGTGTTTCCATTCATTGTATCAGGTTGTTGTCGCGTGTCGAGGGCCTGTCATACCATACTTACATTTGAACAATCAAGTCCTTAGGAGCGGCACGGACCGTGACCGGCTCGTCACCGGCGGGGATGATATCGTTCATGCATACGCAGCAGATAATCCCGGGAAATATGGGTGTAGATCTGGGTGGTGGAGATGTCGGTGTGCCCAGCATGACCTGGACCGATCTGAGATCCGCCCCTCCCTCCAGCAGATGGGTGGCAAAGGAATGCCGCAGGGTATGGGGGCTGATGTGACGGGAAATGCCGGCTGATACCGCGTATTTTTTGATGATTTTCCAGAACCCCTGGCGGGTCATTGGCCTGCGGCCCGGGCCACAAACAGATAGGGACTGGTCATATTCCTGAGCATCCCGGGCCGGCCCCGGTCTTTCCACTGCCGTGTGATGTCCGCGGCTTTGGTGCCCAGCGGCACCATCCGTTCTTTTTCACCTTTGCCGGTCACCCGGACCAGGTTGACATCCAGGTTCACGTCCTGGGTTTTCAGGTGGATCAGTTCAGACACCCGAAGTCCCGCCCCGTACATGACTTCCAGCATGGCGGCGTTGCGAAGTTCTCTGGGATGGGTGGTGTCAATGACGTCCAGCAGGGCCGCCACCTCGGCAACGGTGATGATTTCCGGAAGGGGCCGTCCTGTTTTAGGGATGCTCACCTCTTTGACGGGATTTACCGGCACATATTTTTCACTTACCAGAAACCGGTACAGGCCCCTGAGCGTGATCAGGTGCCTGGCACGGGATTTCGGGGCCAGGCCTTCCCGGGAAAGCTGCACCAGCCACGCCAGTATCACGGTGATATCCACATGCTCCAGCAATTCGATCTCCCGGGATTTCAGAAATTCCAGAAACCGTGATATGTCAGCGGCATACGCGGCAATACTGTTAGCTGACAGACCCTTTTCCACGACCAAAAAATCCAGATATGCCTGAATCATGTCCTGGCCTTTGGATGTCAGTGTCAATTCTGTCACCCTCCTTGATGATGATGCACCGTTTTCATACAAGATCTCAGACATTGGATTATCGACCATTTTTGGGATTATTTCAATCTGGCAGTGGATGGGGGATTGATCTTTTCCCAAATTGTGTTAAAAATATGGATAATGAGTACAATTCTGACAGTTTCAAACACCACAGGCGGTGCTGGCAAGACCACCGTGGCCGTCAATCTATCCGCAGCGCTGGCACTGTATGAAAAAAAGTGCTGGTGGTGGATTGCGATCCCCGGGCAAGTGCCACTTCCTGGATTCGACATACAGACTCATCCAAAGAGTTGACTCTGTCATCAATATTGCGGAATACAGCAGTTCCCGAAGATGTGGTCGCCCATACAAACCTCGCTTTTCTGGATCTGGTTCCAGCCGGATTTGACCTGTTCAGTACCGGGCAATCCCTTTCCGGAGACATTTCCGGCCAGACCTTGTTGAAACAGGTGGTGCAGCATCATTTCAGTCCAAAATATGATTACATCATCATCGATGCCCCGTCTGCGTTTGGATTTTTAAGCATGCTGGCCATGGCTGCGGGAGACTGGCTGCTGATGCCGGTTGATCCGGACCGGACGTCAAATCAGGATTGTCAGTGCCTGCTCAAACTGGTCCACTATATCCGGAAAACCCATCATACACGGCTGAGAATCGCGGGATTCGTTTTCAACGGATGCAGGGCTTCACAGAATATTCCGGAAATCCTGGAGAACAAAAACCTGTCGTACCTGTCAGACCTGGTGTTTGATACCGTTATCCCTTTGGATGTTACCGTGGCACGGGCCATGGACCGCCAGTTGCCGCTGGTTTTAGAAGATATCCACTCGCCGGCGGGTCAGGCCTTTTTGCGGTTTGCAAAGGAAATCGATTCGATTTTCACTTAACAAGGCTGCTGATATGAAACTGACCAATTCCCAAGTCATTGAAAAAGAGGAAAAAGAACTGATTGAATCCGTTCATGAGGCACTTGACTGGGACGTAATCCGGCAATTGATCACGGAAAAGCATCTGAACGATCCGGACAACCGGCTGGTTTTCCAAAGCGGGGACCTGGTGGTGCATGACAACCGGATTGTGTATCAGCTGGATTTTGAAATTCAGGTGCCGTTATCCGTGATTTTCAGTCGTGACGGGGAATGCCTCGAGATCACCCTCCCCGAAAAAACCGTCCAGATCCTCAAAATCCGCTCGGGAGCTGACGGAGATCCGGGAACGCAGCAGTGGAAAAGTGGAACAGCTGGCAGCGAGCATTGCGGATATGATCAACGAAATCAACCAGAGCGACACCTCTCAATGATGAAAATCTCAGAAAAAAATACATCAGGATAAAATAGATTGATGGATCCCATATTCCTGGATGAACGGCTTGTGCCGATTTATTCAAAAGTCAGACAGAAAACCCGTCTTTCAAAGGAAGACGGGATTTGTCTTTATCAGAGTTCAGATCTGCTTGGAGTGGGCAGTATCGCCCATGTAGCACGGATTGCCCGGCACGGCAGCACTGCGTATTATGTGTACAACCAACACCTGAATTATACCAACATCTGCAAAAACCGCTGCCGTTTCTGTGCCTATGCAAAAGACCGGCAGGAATCCGGGGCCTATGCCTGGTCCCTGGCGGAAGTCGCCCGGCGGCTTAAGGAACGGATCGATGAACCTGTGGATGAACTGCACATTGTGGGCGGACTTAATGAATCCCTGGGGTTTGATTATTACATCGACCTGCTGAAAACCGTGAAACAGATCCGGCCCGATGCCGCTATTAAGGCATTCACCTGTGTGGAGATCGACTACCTGTCCCGGATATCCGGGCTGAGTGTGGATGAAACCATTCAACAGCTCAAGGCGGCGGGGCTGGACATGATGCCCGGCGGCGGGGCTGAGATCCTTAACACCCGGATTCATGATGCCCTTTTCCGAAAAAAATCGATCATACCCGGTGGATCGAAATCGTCAAAGCTGTTCACAAAGCCGGGATCACCAGCAATGCCACCATGCTGTACGGGCATATTGAAACCATTGAAGAGCGGGTGGATCATTTGATCACCTTAAGAGAAATCCAGGATGAGACCCATGGATTTTCCGCGTTTGTCCCCCTGGCATTTCATTCACAGAACACCCGGCTGTCTGACCTGGCGCCCACCACGGCCGCGGATGACCTCAAATCCGTTGCCGCGGCCCGGTTGATGCTGGACAACTTCGATCATATCAAGGCCTACTGGGTGATGATCGGAGAGCCCCTTTCCCAGGTGGCGTTGAGTTTCGGGGCCGACGACCTGGACGGCACCATCATCGAAGAACGCATCACTCACACGGCCGGGGCCAGTTCTGCCAAGGGCCTGACCCGGGATCAGATGGAGGCCATGATCCGCAGCGCCGGTTTTGAGCCGGTGCAGCGGGATTCTTTTTACAATCCCAAAATCGGGACAGGCAGTTGATCCATGAATGACTTCATTGAAATTATAGAAAAAATACAGCGTCATCAGCGCATCGATACGCAGGAAGCAGGCAGGTTGATGGCAGAGGCGGACCTGTTGACCCTGGGCCATCTTGCCAATGCCAGACGGCGCCATCTTCACCCGGAACCGGTGGTCACGTATGTGATCGACCGAAATATCAATTACACCAATATCTGCCTATCCGGGTGCCGGTTCTGTGCGTTTTTCAAGGCACCGGGCCAGGACGGGGGGTATGTGATCACCCGTGAAGAGCTGGCCGAAAAGATTCAGGAAACCCTGGATCTGGGCGGAACTCAAATTCTGCTGCAGGGCGGGATGCACCCGGACCTGGATTTGGCGTTTTATAAGGACATGCTCCAATTCATCAAAAACCGGTTCGGTATCCATATTCACGGATTTTCACCCCCGGAAATCCATTTTATGGCTGAAAAATCCAACCTGTCTGTTTCGGACACGATTCAACGTCTGAAACAGGCGGGCCTGGACTCCATTCCCGGCGGCGGTGCGAGATTCTGTGCGACGACATCCGTTCCAAAGTTTCCCCCAATAAATGCAGTTCAAATGAATGGCTGGAGGTGATGCGCCAGGCTCATGTGTCCGGGATGCGCTCTTCCGCCACCATGATGTTCGGGCACCTGGATACCCTGGACCATGTGATTGAACATCTGGACCGGATTCGCCGGCTCCAGGATGAGACCCATGGGTTCACTGCGTTTATCCCCTGGACGTTTCAGCCGGACAATACAAAAATTTCCGTGGAAAAGAAAACAGGGGTGGAATACTTGAAATCCTGGCTTTGAGCCGGATTTTTCTGGACAATGTGGACAACATCCAGGCCTCCTGGGTGACTCAGGGAGACAAGATCGCTCAGACCGCGCTGTTTTTCGGGGCCAATGACATGGGCTCCACCATGATCGAGGAAAATGTGGTGGCAGCGGCCGGCGTATCGTTCATGATGCCTCTGGATGCGCTGCAGCGGCTCATTGTCACGGCCGGATTCACGCCTGTTCAGCGGGACTGCTTTTACCATCCGGTATGACGGCACCCCCTTCATCCGGAGCGGACCGGCTTTCAAATACCGATATCCGCTATATCCGTCACTGCGGAAAACCCGCGGTTTTCAAGGCCGGATGGGTGATCAAAGATCCCCGGACCGTGCTGGAAAATGCCGGAATTGCCGTGGCCCGTGGCCGGATCACCGAAATCCTGACCTCTGTTCCGAAAGACCGGACAGTCAAGGACTGCGGCCCCGGAATTCTCATGCCCCCGTTGGTCAATGCCCATCTGCATCTGGAGCTGTCCGCCCTGTCCGGCCGCCTGCCCCTGGAAAAAGGATTTGAACCCTGGGTAAAGGCACTGCTTAGGGAGCGGGAGACTATTGGCACCCCGGCCCTGATCCGTGCCGCCCGCCATGCGGCCCAGACGTTGTCGGGACAGGGTACGGGCCTGGTGGGGGAGGTCTCCACTCTGGGTATCACCCGCTCTCTGCTGTCGGATCAAGGACTGGCCGGAGTGTGGTTCCAGGAATACCTGGGAACCGGATACCCGGACGTCACCCTGATGACGGATAATTCCTTAAAGATTTCCGCTGCCGGTCACGCTCCCCACACCACCTCACCGGATCTGCTGATTCATCTGAAAGAGATCACCAGGAAAGCCGGCCTGGTCTTTTCCATCCATGTGGCGGAATCAGATGCAGAGATGGGGTTTCTTGCGGGCAGTAGCCCGCAGTGGCATGATTTTCTGATTCAACGGGGCATCGATCCAAAAGACTGGCCAGTGGGCGGTAAAACGCCCGTGGGGTATCTCAACGATCTGGGAATACTGGGGCCGGACACTCTGGCGGTTCATCTGCTTCAGATCACGGACACGGACCTGGAGATGCTGGCAAAGACGCAGACACGCATCTGCCTGTGCCCGAGAAGCAATATCAATCTGCATGGCCGGCTTCCGGATATTTTCGCCATGCTGGACCGGGATCTGGCCCCGGCGCTGGGGACGGACAGTTTGGCATCCTGCGGATCTCTGTCCCTGTTTGATGAAATGGCGTTTGTACGGCATCGTTTTCCAGCCCTTTCTCCGGCAGATATTCTGGCCATGGCCACGGAAAACGGGGCCAAAGCCCTGGGGCTGGCCCATCGGTTCGGTACGCTGGACCTGGGAAAACAATCTGAATTCATTTATATGGATCCCGGGGTGTCTGTCCGGGATCAGGTGTTGGAAAAGGCGGTCTGTTATGGAACCTGTTAGTCTTCGTATGGGAAGAATCAGCTATATCAACGCCTCTCCGGTGTATTACGGCCTGGACCACGGCCTGGCCCCATCATGGCTGAGGCTGGTGACCGATGTGCCGGCTGCGTTGAACCGGCAGATTCTTCAGGGAGACGTGGACATCAGTCCGATATCTGCGGCTCATTATGCCGTGAACCATCAATCACTGCTTTTGCTGCCGGATCTGTCCATCTCCTGCCACGGCCCGGTGATGAGTGTGCTGTGCGCGTCAAACGTCCCTCTGGACAGCCTTGGCGGAAAAACCGTGATGTTGACAAAAGAGTCTGCCACGGCCGCTTCGTTTCTGAAGATGATTTTCGCTCAACGGGGAGTGACTCCGGCATTTGTGAGCGGATCTGTGGGAAATATAGATCAAATTCCATCTGATGTAGAGGCTGTCCTGGTGATCGGAGATGCCGCACTAACCCAGCCTTGGGCCCAGCGATTTTCTTACTGCTTTGACCTGGGCGAAATCTGGTATGACATGACCGGAATGCCCTTCGTGTTTGCCGTTTGGGCCGTGCGAAAAGAGATTGCGGCCGAACATCCGAAAGCCGTGACCCGGGCTCTGGAACTGCTGTGGGCCAGCCGGGAATCCGGATACAGCCATCTGGATACCGTCATTGCCGCCGGCCAAGCCAAGCTGGGACTTCCGGGGGCTTTGATCGAAAAATATTACCAGCACCTGTTCTGTGATTTGGATGCCTCGAAAATAGAAGCCATGACCCGGTTTTTGATATCCTGAGCCGGGAAAAAATTCTGACATATCCGGTGGAAGTGACCTTTTTTCACCCGGTATGATCGGGATTTGCTCTACTGAATATTCAAGATCACTTTCTCCACCATGGTTCTCTTTTTCAACACCTTTCCGTCCTGATTCAGCAGAAACTGTGTCAGGACTCCCAGCGCACCGTAACAGTATAAAATTTTTAAAGGGGAAGAACGAAAAATCAGCCCAGGGTATTGTGGCCACTGCCAAATCAAGTTTCGTCCAGGACAGTTAAAACGGGTTGTTTTATGAGACTCCGGTGGTATTAAACACCCTCCTTTTTGGATTAATTGGTGTTAATTCCAGCGAATATATGATTACTCTTATTTTTGACAAAGTGTCAACTCAAGTTCGTTTTCGGGCGCTTATACATATAATCTTTGAATGAGACACGGTATAAAAGGCTGTAGAGTGCCGGTATAAAAAGCAGCGTGATAATGGTTGAGAATAAAAGTCCCACCATGATGGCCACGGCCAACGGTTCCCATATGGGGCCACCGCCCAGGTACAGGGGGATGAGACCCAGGGTCGTGGTAAATGTTGTTAACAGAATCGGGCGAAAACGCTGTCCGCACGCCTCGAAGATGGCCTCCTGTGCCGGGCGGCCGAAAGTTTTTGCTCTATCTCGATGCGGTCGATAAGTACAATGGCGTTATTGATTACGATGCCTGCCAATGAGATCACCCCTAAAAAACCCATAAAGCCGAAGTAGCTGTCCAGCCCGATCAATCCGATCACCACGCCGATGACACCCAAGGGCACGGTGGATAATACCATAAACGTCTTACGGAGAGAGTTAAATTGAGTGATGAGCAGCATTAAAATAATAAAGCCGGACATGGGTAATCGGGCGATGACCGCTCCCATGTTTTCATTGGTCTCCTCCTGCTCTCCGCCCATTTCATAGGTGTAATCTGTCGGCCAGGATTGGGTTGCTTCGGTCAGCCAGGTTTCGATTTGATCAATCACTTCCTGGGCCGTGACATTGGCGGTAATATACGATTTGACCGTGATCGTGCGCTTTAAGTCGCGGCGGACAATTTTGGCGTAATCCCATTGCGGTTTAATTTCAGCCACCTGGGACAGCGGCACCACCTGCCCGGAGAATTGAGCGTAAATATTGGTGTTTTCAATGGAGGCGATTGTTTGGGTCATAGAATCCGCAGAGCGCATAATAATGGCGAGGCTGTCGGTTCCTTTTCGAAAAACACCGGCTTCGACACCACTCAGCACTGTTTGCAAACTGGTGGCAATATCACTGTTGGTGACTCCCGCGCTTTGCGCTTTGGCCTGATCAATGTCAATGGCAAACTTCATCAACTTGGGCCCCAGTCGTCGCTGATATTCCGGGTGCCTGGAATTTCTCTGAGGCGGGATTTCACCTGGGCGGCCAATTGGAATAACTGATCTGGAGATTCGCCTTGGATACGGATTTCAACGGGTGTTCCGCCACCTCCTTGGTTCAGACGGTTGGCCCGGATATCGGCATCGGGGAACTGCTGAAAACAGAAAGAGGAGAGGTTGTCGATGACCATTTGGTTGTCATCGCCATGGGAAGTGTTGATCAGCATGTGGGCATAGCTGGAGTTGGCTTCATCGGCGGTGTACCCCAGATCGTAGGATTGAGGCCCTTCGCCGATATAGGCCGACCAGTCGACCACACCGTGTTGCCGTTCCGGGTTGACCAATAACTCCTTGCGGATATAAGCGTCGATCGCTTCGGTGACACTTTGGGTCGTTTCAATTTTGCTTCCCAAGGGGAGGTTGATATCAAGCGTAATCAGATTGCGATCGCTGTCCGGGAAAAAGATAAATGGAACCAGGCCGAAGCCTTTGAGTGAAAGGACGAAGAGGAGGAGCATTCCGATGACAAAAATCAGCCGGATTCTCAATGCCAGAGGCAATACCTTTAGATAAACGTCACGCAGCCGGTCAAAAATAGACTGTTTTTTGGAAGTTGTTTTCTTGATTTGAATGAAGTGATAGCCCAAAAGAGGGATGACGGTTAGCGCGAGAATCCAGGAGGAGAGCAGTGCCAAACTGATCACCACAAAAAGGGGGCCGACTATGTCGCCCATATCGGTTTCAGCCAAATAGAATGCTAAAAAGGCTGCTGAGGTGGTTAAGGTGGAGATGAGCAACGGGATCCCCAATTCGTCGGTGGTGGCACTAGCTGCGGCCATCCGGCTTTCCTCCGCCTGGAGTTTGACCAGCATCGACTCGGATACCACAATGCCGTTATCCACCATCATTCCCAAAGCCATGATCAACGCTGCCAGGGTTACCTGATTGAGCCCCATGTCGACAACACCCATGAGCAGCAAGGTCATGATGGTCACCATGGGAATCAGGGCGGCCACTACCAATCCGGTCCGGAGGCCCAAAAACACCAGCATCACCAAAAGGACCACCGTGATACTTTGAATCAGATTGCCGGTAAAGTCGTTGATGCTTTTTTGGACATGGACGTCCAGAGAGGCCAGACGGATGGCTTCCATTCCCAATGGTAACGTTTGATTATAATAGGCGATCCGATCATCGACCATCTTGCCCATAGTGACAATATTGGCGCCTTTTTTTAACGAGATGGAGAGCGCTACCGCTCGCTTCCCATTGACCCGAACCAGGGCTTGAGGGGGTGAAATCGGTGCTTGCCGAATGGTGGTTATATCACCTAAAAAGAGTGTCCGGCCCTCATTTCCCACCGGAATCAGGAGGCGGGCCAGGTCATCCAGCCCTTCGAAATTACCGGAGGGTTCCAAGACCAGCCGTTTATCGTCAACGGAGACTTCTCCGCCAGAGTCGAGGATGTTGGTGGCCTGAATCTGCTGTTGCAGTTTGCCGACGGTGAGACCATACTCACCTAAACGAACCGGATCAAATTCAACAAGGATCTGCTGTTCCTGGATGCCGTTGAGTTCCACTTTGGCTGAGTCGGGCAGGGTAATAAGATCGTCCCGGAGCTTTTTGGCGGTCTGTTCCAGTTCCTCATCAGAAAAATCATTGGATAAGAGTCCCACCATCACCCCGTAGACAACGCCTACATCATCGTCATTTAGATCGGGAATCACGCCGTCGGGAAGGTTTTGCATACCTTCCAGCTTACGCCTCAGGCTGTCCCATACATCCTGCAGCTCTTCGGGTTTGACTTCGTCTTTTAACGTGACGGTCACCACAGACAATCCGGTTCGCGATTGGCTGGTGACCTTTTTAACTTCCGGCAGTTCCTGAACGGTCTCTTCAATATTTTTCGATACCAACTGCTCAATCCGCTCCGGGTTGGCGCCGGGAAAATCGCTGACAATGGTGGCGACTCGTACGGTATAGGGCGGCATATCATCCCGTGAGAGATTTCCATATGTGGTGATACCCATTATGATCACGACGACCATCAGGGCGAAGGTGACCCGGTCTCTTTTGATGGCGATTTTAGTAAGATTCATTGTCTTCGTTTCTATGAAGTGGTGGTAAAAGGCGTGAAGTCGCCGAATTACAATTTAACAATCATATCTTCCGCAAGCATTTGCAGACCGGATGTGGCCACGATTTCACCCGCATGGATTCCGGTTTTAACCTTAAATCCTTTGGTGGTGAGTTCTCCCAGCGTTACCATGCGCCGTTTTGCGACTCCCCGGCTCTCCGAGTTTTCTCGATGACATACACAAAGTTTCCTTGAGTGTCCTCACCAACGGCCGTTGCGGGTAAGAAAATTTGTTCCTTTCCGGCGGGGTCGCCGTTGTCAAAGTGAAAAGTGGCGTTGGCTGCCATGCCGGGCCGAAGGGTGGGCGATGATTCGTTCAATTGGATGACCACCGGATAGGTGCATCTTCGCCGGCAGCATAAGAGATCTCACTCACACTTCCTTTAAATGATTGATTGGTCAGGGTCGGAAAATTGATGGTCACGGCCATCTCCGGTTTGATCAGGGCAATATAGCGATCGGACAAATTAACTTCAATTTCAGTTTGATCGATATTGCTGATTGTCAATATCACGGTTCCGCTGCCGACCAGTTCGTTCTCATCCACCAATATACGGTTGATCACACCCTCATAAGGGGCGGTTAAAACAGCATAACCCAGTTGGTTCTTAGCTGCCTGAACCTGGCTTTGAGCCGTGGCGATTTGAGCTTCCGCCGCCTGTTTTTGAGCCAAGGCGGTTTCGAAATTCCCTCTGGCCTGCTCGAATTCATTTAACGCCACACTTCCGCTTTCGTAGAGTTTTTCCACCCGGGCATAGTTGGAGCGGCTGGTCTTCACATAAGTATCGGCAGCCATTGCGTTGGCTTGGGCGTTCTTTAAATTGGCGACGGCGCTCTGGTATTCTACATTAAAATCGGTGGTATCGAGTCCGGCCAGGCGTTGATTCTTTTGGACTTTGTCTCCGACATTGACCGGAATGGACTCTATCGTTCCGCTCACCCTGAAGCTTAAGGAGGACTCTTTCCCGGCCACAGCAGCACCGTTGAAGGTGGCATTTTGGGCATCACCGATGGCTGTAACAATGAGCGTCCGCACAGGTCTTGGCGGTTGGGTTTCGATCTTTGAGTTTTCATTTTGACACCCTACGGCAAGGATGCCGGCAAATATCAAAAGCAGGTAAAGTCTGAATGGCATAGGTCACTCCGTCGGTGTTTTCGGAAAAGCGGCATGAAATCGTTGGTAGAAAGTCGCTTTTTCTTCGGGGGTCCGCAAAAAATGAAAAGCGCCGGTCGAACGCTCGAGATTAAGAAAATCGAGAACAAACTGGTATGCGGCAATGGCGGCCCCCTGTTTTGCACTGACCAGCGCATTTTGGGCATCCAACAGCGTAATCACGGAAGTTGTTCCTTCACGGTAGGCACTTTGAGCCAGGGTAAAGTTTTTTTCCGCCGCTGCATAGGCGTCTTGGGACAATTTTACTTTACGGTACGAAACATAAGCGGTTTCAAGGTTTGTGTGAACCCGCAGATGCACTTGATTGGTCAAGTCTTTTTTCTCAAGTTGATGCTGCATTAATCGGCGTTTCGCCTGGGCTCTTTCGTGTTTGCGTTGCCTGCCGTCAAAGATCGGGAAACTGGCAATGGCTGACACCGACCAAGGGTGATCCTGGTAGCCGGGCGTATCGTAATGGGTATCATATTCTTGAAGCGTTTTGTCAATTTGTGCTCTTAATTGAATGTCCGGCAAATATCCGGCTCGGCGTTTGTTTAATAGTATTCGTTTTTGAACATCAACGGTTGCGGTTGCCGCGTGTAACTCCGGCGAAAACCGGCTCGATTCCCCCACTAAAAAAATCGGCAAAAATGGTGGCATCCCGATAATTGTTGATCAGGCCCAGAATTTCTTCATCGGTGATTAAGAGCGGGATCGATTGATTTGGAGAGACCTCTTCAATCTCAAACGAATCGGTCAGCGGCCGGTCGAGCAGTTGGTTCAAGTACGTTTGGGCATGGAGGATATCCCGGAAAGCGTCATTTAAAAGAATTTTGTTCTGGGCCAGCTCACTCTCCCAGCGATAAACATCGGTTGCACCGGTATATCCGACCACCTGTTTTTTACGGGCGATTGACAGGTTCTGACGAGTGACATTCAGATTGTTTTCCAAAATGTGATGATTGCTTTTCGCCTTAAGTAGGTTGATGTACCCTTCGGCCGTTGTTGCAATGGTGTCCAGCATTTGGGCCGTTTCCTGGTGACGGGCCGCTTGGGTCAGAATTTTTTGAATAGCGTAATTAGACCACGCATCATCAGCATATATCAGTTGTGACAATTGTCCGCTGAGCAGCCATGAATAAGGAGCCGGAGCACCCGGCTCCCCCGTTGGCGCGGTTTTCATCCAGCCGGGTTATACTGGTCGTTGCCGTTAATTGGGGGAGTAGGGTGCCCCTGGCGATGTTGACCTCATCCATCTGGATAGATGTATTTTGTCGGGCCAATTGTAGTTTTAGATTGTTTTCCAGTGCTTCCGTAATAATTGCACGAAGGTTGACTCGTTGCTCAAGGGGGATTTTTTTTTCATCAATCAACCGAGCGGTGTCTAAAATTTCCCAACGGGGGTAGATGCCCACTTCGCGCAGAGTCTCCTCGTTAAGGACAAAGTTGTCGTCGTAAGTATCAATGGTGACTTTTAGGTCGGCGGCATCGGTTCCTTCAATGATCTTCATGACATTTAAAGCGATTCGTCTGGAAACTTGTAGAAATTGTGTGTCCGGTGCAATGGCGGCCATGGCGCCCAAGCGGACACCAGCTTCACCGAACAAGGAAAAGCTGGGCAACTTCCTCGCTTTCAGCCCGTCATAAAACCGGCGTTCCTTTCCCGGGTCGTCTTCATGAAAAATCGGGGTTAAATAGATGGCGTCTACTTCCGGGGGGATACTGTTTAACATTTCAGTAATATTATCCGGATCTCCTTCAATCAGCGTAAACTTGGCTTCGGGGTCGACCCGGAGAAGGCTGTGACCGAAAGAAGAGAAAAAATCAGCGTATACGTTGAGACTGTTGGGGGGTAATAAAACCCCTAATTGCTTGAAGTCATGTATGGATTTGAAGGTCTTGAGATCTTTGGCAACATCAAAGGGCGTTTCAATATAGGTGAAATTATGTTGCCCACTTGTTTCTTCTGTGGTGATGGGAAGTCCTTGCATTCCTCGATCTATGACAGCAACGGCAATGGACGGTTTCGGGTGATCGGCCAGTTGCCCCAAAAGGGCACTGGCACTGATGCTGAGAGCGATGACGATATCCACCTGCGGATCCTGCATCAGCCCGTCTATCTGAGATTTGATTTGTTGAAGATTCGAATGAGAGATGATGTTGCTGATCTTTACAGGATAACGGCTGCTGAGCAGCGCTTCAATCTCATCTGTGACCATGGCGGCAAAATTTTTGTCAATCGGATCTTGTAAAAAAGTGATCTGAATCGTTTGCTGCGCCATGGCCATGGAGGCAATGTGGAACTGAAATGCTATGATTAGCAGAAGCTTTTGAATCAACTTTGTTTTTTTCATGGTCCAATTCCTGAAGGTCATATGTTTCATACAAATGTATGAACACAGTACAGGTTAGGATAGAAAGATGTTTTTTGTCAAGAAAAATGTGAAGAATGCAAGAAAAATGTGAAGAATGCAAGAAAAGTATGAAGAATGGTTGAAAAGTGAGCAGTGTCTTAACCGCACTCGGCAAGGGATAAATTCAGACATTTTTTCTTTTTTCACATCGTGGGGGAGCAACGCCTGAAAATCATCAAATGTCATTGTTTCAAGCAAATGCTGAAAACAGGTGCTTCAGTTACCAGTACGGCTCCAGGCCATTGGATTTTCAGTCTCTATCAGGCTGTAAATCGCCGCACTCTGTCTCACAAGAAACTACCAGACAATTCTTGATTTATGACACCTATATTTTTCGGTTAGGTACGATTACTTGGGATTTTTGGTTGGATTTTAGGTTAAAAAGCGGGCTTCTCTATAGCATGTCACCACTAAAGCTGTAACAGTGATTGCAGGAAATAAACAAACCCGGAAATTGTCTGGTCATCAGACAAATAAAGCATTTGATTGATATTGCCCGATTGCAGATGAAAAAACCGATGGCATGACACAACTGATGGCAATAGGAGAGGTGGAATTGTCTGGTTAAAAACGCGGAAGAGGGTGAATTTAGGGTACACTTCCCGCATCACCAAAAAAAGGGGGCCGAAAGCTCCCTTTTTTTTAATGAACTCATATTTCTAAGTGGTCGGGATGAGAGGATTTGAACCTCCGACCCCAGCGTCCCGAACGCTGTGCTCTACCAGACTGAGCCACATCCCGACTCTGAAAAAACCTGTCCTAAATATACCAAAAAATTATAAAAGTCAAATCATAAAATAGATTCTTTAATAATGGTGGATTCCCGGCCCGGTCCCACGGAAATGATCTTGATGGGCACTCCGGACAGCTCTTCCACCCGGGTAAGATAGTTTCTGGCATTTTCCGGCAGGTCTTCATACCGGGTGATATCGGATATTTTTTCTTTCCAGCCTGGATGGGTCTCATAGATCGGCGTGCAAAGGGCCAGGGTGTTGAGATCGGAAGGAAAGTCATACAATGTGTTGCCGTTGTCCTGGTATCCCATGCAGATTTTGATTTCATCCAGGTCATCCAGCACATCCAGTTTGGTGATGGCCAGGCCGGTCAGGCTGTTGAGGCGGGCCGCATTTTTGATCATGACCATATCCAGCCACCCGCAGCGCCTTTTTCTGCCCGTGGTGGCCCCGAACTCGGCGCCGGTTTTCTGGAGAGTATCCCCGACACCATCCAAACAGCTCTGTTGGGAACGGGCCTTCCCCCACCCGGGTGGTATAGGCTTTGACAATACCGATGATCTCTTTCAGGCATCCCGGTCCGACGCCGGATCCGCCGGCGGCGTTGCCCGCCACGGTAGAGGAGGAGGTCACGAAGGGATAAGTACCGTGTTCGATATCCAGATGGGTGCCCTGGGCCCCTTCGAACAGCAGGGTTTTCCCATTTTGACCTCCCTGGTGCAGGGCCACAGACACATCATCTATATGTGGAAGCAGGCGGTCGCGGATGGACATGATCTGGCTGATGACCTGTTCCCTGGGAATGGGTGTGGTGTTGAAAAATGTTCCAGATAAAAATTTTTTTCTTCCAGGATGGTGGTAATCTTTTCCTTTAGCAGATCGACATCTTTGAAATCACAGAACCGGATTCCCGGCGCGTGGCCTTGTCTTCATAACAGGGACCGATACCCCGGCCGGTGGTGCCAATTTTCTTGTCTCCTTTTTTTTCTTCCCGGGCTTTATCGATCGCCTTGTGATAGGGCATAATCAGATGGGCCCGGTCACTGATTTTCAGCTTTTCGGGAGACACATCGATCTGGTTAGATACCAGATAGTCGATTTCCTTGATCAGGACAAAAGGGTCCACCACCACACCGTTGCCGATAAAGCATTTCTTGCCCTGAAGAATACCCGACGGGATCAGGTGGCTGATGATGGTTTTGCCGTTGACCACCATGGTGTGACCGGCATTGTTTCCGCCCTGGAACCTTACCACATAGTCCGCGTGCTCGCTGAGCAGGTCCACGATTTTGCCTTTGCCTTCATCCCCCCACTGGGTACCGATGATAACTGTATTTAACACTATCTGCTCCTTTTGTTCTTGAAAAATCTTTAATAAGGTTTCGGGTCTGTTCCTCGCATATGCCGGATGAGATTTCCGGGTGATGGTTCAAGCGGGGATCATCCGCCATCCGGTACAAAGAGCGAGCCGCACCCCATTTAGGGTCAGCTGCGCCGAACACCACCCGGTTGATCCGGGAATGGATGATGGCACCCATGCACATGATACAGGGCTCGATGGTGACATACAAGGTGGTGCCGCTCAGACGGTAATTGTTCAGATGGCGCGATGCCATCCGGATGGCTGCGATCTCGGCATGCAAGGTCGGATCACACATGGCGATCGGTGCATTACACCCATGCCCGATCACCTGGTTGCAACTGTCCACAATCACGGCTCCCACAGGGACTTCATCCGCCATTCCAGCCTGCCTGGCTTCTTTGATGGCCAGCATCATGTAAAATTGATCATCCATTATCCGAGCTATACTTATATAAGCCTTTTGAAACAAGGTCAAATATTTATTCCAGATAAAAAAAACTTGAAATAAACCCAAAACCCTGATATATTCTCTGGGTCTTATGGGCGCCCGTAGCTCAGCTGGATAGAGTACTTGACTACGAATCAAGGGGTCGCAGGTTCGAATCCTGCCGGGCGCGCCACAAACAAATGAACAAAATCAGCTACTTAGAAGGTTTTTCGGTTTAAAATCGAAAAGCCTTTTTTAGTTTTTCGGACAGGTTGTCCCCACTTAGTCCCCATTTTCCAAATGCTGGGGACTGATAAAAAAATACTGTAAAGTGAAAGTAACACACCCGCCAGAACAAAAAAAGCCCCCAGGTTTCCCCAGAGGCTTCTTGATTTTGAATCTGAAAGTTATCAGGCTTTGTCAGCCCTCCATTTTTCTCTGTCCTGCCGCCATTGTTCATTAGCAATATCTAGCAGCTATTCAATCTCGTCACAGGCGTCGGTCAGGGAGATACCCATAGCATAGATGCTTTCTTTCTGCATCATGAGCCCTGTGCTGAGTTCTACATTTTCGAGACATGACAACAGTTCGGCCAGCATCCGGATCTTACTGAGCGGGTTGCAGGCGTGGGAAAGCACATCATGGTGCTGCATCAACTGTTCCTTGGTAAAGTCGGCTTTAATTTGCATGGGTGGCCCTCCCTTCAAGCTCCTTGATCCTGGCGTTAAGCTCTTCTATGGTTTTCAAGTGCCGGTAATGTTCTTCACTCCAACAGCAAGTCTCTGCTCGATATATCGTCTCGATTTCGGTTGCAACCTCCAAGAGAATGCAATTTGCGCCGACCAGAGACTGACCAGGGATTTCAACGAAACCATGTTCATATTTTGCCCCGTAATGGTCGACATCGAAAATATCAGCAACCAAACGGATTTTGGCAA
>LQAJ01000115.1_pt1 | contig 47568 bp, 46 predicted proteins | sample 1535811 | NCBI WGS metagenome assembly LQAJ01 (sample SAMN04331587, study PRJNA305678) | bioreactor metagenome | isolation source: bioreactor_6 inoculated with Wadden Sea sediment 2nd replicate of a... | place: Germany: Wadden Sea, Janssand Flat
GCTTGGATGCCATGGCAGCAGCTTCAGCCAATGCGTCGGGTTCGCACTTGAACTGCTTTGCACGCAGGTGATACGCCTGTGCAGTGGCATCTTTGAGCTGTTTCTCCTGATTTCTGTGCAGGGTCTTCTCCTGCCTCTTGTACATCTGCTCACTGTAGACAAGGACCCATCGCTGGGAGATCCCGCCATAGGAGGAGTCAAACCCATATACCCGGTATCCTTCAGAGGTGTAGAACGCAGCATTATTCTATAAAGACTTTCCCGAACTATTCTAGCTAGAATTTCGTTGAATTATTCTTGGTAGAATTTTCAACATTATTCCAAAAAATGCTATTGATCACTGCGTAAAAGCGCAGCTCCTACCGATTGTAGGAACTGCTGAATTGGGTCTCTAGTAGCTCGTCCCATAAGTTATGACCGAAGAATTGGCAATATGACATTCTAAGCGCTTATCGCTGAATCGTTAGAAAGCCTGGTTTCTAGAGCAGAAATCAATGAGTTTAGAGCAGTCTCTGCCTTCCCCCTGGTCTTTGGACTCTCTTCTTGAAGGATACCAGCCCTTATGGTTGAGAGCTGTCTCTGCAACACAGTCGAGAGGTTTTCCCAAAGTTCCACGGGAACTTCATCATCATACTGAAGGAGAATATTGCACATCAATTGCAGCTGTTTCGTAAGCCCTCTGATCTCAATAGTCTCTGCAGACTGCCCAATGATCGCAGTAAAACGGGTTACCGCTTTCTGCTGAAGTCCCTTGCCGTCATAGGTAAAGTGAAATGGATGAGCTAAAACGGTATTCCAAGTGTGGAGAAACGAGGTGAAATTCTCTTTCAGCTAGTCTCAACAGAAGTACTCAATCAGGTTCCCTTCTATCAAGAGAAACACCCATATGCATGTAGCTTTCTGCAACGATCGAACCACAGTACTGGTCTGCTGCTCTCTTATTACTCCCATCAGCACTTCAGCCCTGTCTGTGCTCATCAGCCCTATCCTCGTGTGGATGACCTGGGCTATGGAGACCAGTGCCTGATCCATGACTGCATGACCTTTACCCCGCAGCCTATGGCAACATACTTTGACAGATCAGAGATAGACTCTATCTGCAGCTCTGCCTGACTTGCCACGAACGAAATATCCTTGATCCTCTGTATGATATGGGGAGTGAGGAACTCCTCGAATACGATGATGTTCCCGCTCAAGATGATCTTATCAGGGTTCAACAGATCTGCGAGGGTTCCCAGGGCAGTCCCTATGATCTCCCCGGTATCACTGAAGATTTTCCTGAGGGCAGGATCCTTCGCTCCCGCTTCTCTGATCACTTCGATACTCTCATCGATCGAGAGACTCTGGTCTATGAGCCCCTGCTCTTTACATAACCTCACGATCTCAAAGAGCGTACCTGCATCTTCGAATCTGAACAGCTGATCCCTTGATGCATGCCCCAATACGATATTCCCCACCTCACCGGCGAACCCATGAGCACCGTAGAAGGCACTGGCATTGAGGATCAACCCCAACCCGATACCATCGGTGAAGTTGAGCAGCAGCAGATTCCTGTCAACAGACCCATGTGCCGCATGATACCCGTGTACAGCCATGTTCGCATCGTTCTCTACGATGACCGGCTTCTGTATGACATCCTCCAGCAGCTGCGTGATATGGACATCCATGAGACAGGGCTTGAGACTATTGATCACCAGATCCTTCTCCGAATGATACAGCCCGGGGAGGGCGACACCCACCCCCAGGATATGATCGAAGGGGATCTCCACCATCGTGCAGGTGGCATCCACTTCAGCCTTCAGCTTCTTCAGCATGGAGTCCGTTGATTCATCATTGGCAAGCCTGACGGTCGATTCGCTCAGGATCTGGTGCTTGAGATCCACCAGATAGACATGAGCTCTGTTATCAGGACTCAGATCGATCGCTATGATCGCACGTGAGGCCGGAAGGAACCGGTAGATGTTCGGCTTTCTACCTCCCGAGGAGACCCCGACCTCCTGCAGACAGACGAACCCGTCCTCTACCAGAGCATCGACGATCTTCGAGACCGTAGCGAAACTCAACCGCAGCTCATTGCAGATATCCTGTTTGGTCACTTGATCCCGTGATGCGATATACATGAATATCGCCTTGGTGTTCGCTTCTCTCAGTGTCTGCTGATTGATCTTTGCCATACCGTCAGGTGTACCTTCTATCTTATGTGATACCACATTGTACCGTGGATTCTCTGTTTTATCTATAGATGAGCTCCTCTGCTGCACAACATATTTTATCCATTAAAAAAAGTAGTTGACATACTTCTTTTATGTGCTAAAATAAGTATACAGCATAAGGAAGCAACTATGTATATCGGAATAGACATCGGCGGGACGAAGACAGCGATAGGGCTCGGGAAGATGACCGGAGAACGTATAGAGATACGTTCAAGCAGTCGTATCCCGACAGATGCCCCTTCAGGACCTCTTGCCTTCTTCGAACGCGCTGTACAAGCCCTCGAACAGCTGATGGCAGAACAGCACCTCGGAAGAGAGGACCTCAAGGGGATAGGCATCGGCTGCACCGGCCCGATAGACGTGAATAAGGGGATCATCATGAACCCCTATACCCTGCCGGGCTGGGAATCCTTCGAGCTGGCCGATCGGTTCAGCCAGAGGTTCCAGGTACCGGTGAGCATGGAGAACGATGTGAATGTCATCCTGCTCGGGGAGATAGCACTCTCACAGCTGCACGATAAGAACGTGTCGCTGATCATGTTCGGAACCGGAATCGGTATATCATGCTATCAGAGCGGTACGCTGCATACCACGAGATCGAGCTACCACCCGGAGATGGGACACACTCTCGTATCAGAGACCGGACCTGAGTGCTACTGCGGCAACCATGGATGCATGGAATCCCTGGTATCAGGAAAAGCCCTCAACGCATCAGCACGGGAAGCTGGGTTCGACGATTTCGAAGGACTCTACCAGCACTACCTCGCAGGGGACGAGAGAGCAGTAGCCCTGATGGAGAGAAAACTTCATCAGATGGCCTCCGGGATCTGGAACATCCTGCTGATCTTCCACTCTGACATCGTGATCCTCGGAGGCGGACTGATGCAGAAGTTCTATGACTTCTTCTCTGAACAGCTCATCCGGCACATCCCGGGATCTGTGGACTTTACCGGGAAGTTCGTCTTCTCAAGAACCCACCCCGATGATACCTCCTCCCTGGTGGGAGCTATCACCCTGATACAGGAGACACTGAAATCATGAACATAACCTATGCAGCATCCTATGAACAGATGAGCAGTATCGGAGCAGAACTGTTCTGCAGGACCCTCATCGATACCCCTGAGGCCGTGGTAGGTATCGCGACCGGCACCTCCCCGAAGGGGATGTATCGGAACATCGCAGAACGCTGCAGCAGGCAGGGAATCTCTACACAGGCGATGACCTGCATCAAACTCGATGAGTGGTACCGGCTACCCATGGACCACCGTGCTACCTGTGAACACTACCTGCAGCAGGAACTCGCAGGACCCCTTGGCCTCAGAAGTGAACAGGTCATAAGCTTTGACAGTGATACCGAAGACCCCGCACAGGAGTGCCGCAGGATCGAAGACCTGCTCAGAGACAGACCCATGGATCTGTGCATCCTCGGTCTGGGGGCCAATGGACACCTCGGGCTCAATGAGCCCGGACCGTACATGACCCTCTGTACCCATACCGTGGAGCTTGCAGAGAGCTCCCGGCACCACTCGATGCTCGAAGGAGTCTCTGTCAGTGCAGGTATGACCCTGGGCTTGAGTGAGATCTTCTCTGCACAGAAGATCCTCTTCCTGGTTACCGGAGAGCACAAAGAAGCAGCCTTCGAGCTCTGCTGTCAGAAGGATCTCCACAGACTGTCCCGCATCACTGCTGTGGCTGCACAGAGATGTCCAGTGCATAGTAGACCAGCAGTCGCTGGGCTGATGAGCAAGAGCAACCCTCTGCATGGCAATGAGAGGGCTGCTCTTGCCCCTGCATCACCGCAGGGATCGAATGAAGTCATCACACCTGAAGGGGGGTACCCCCTACCGTGTGATGAGTCACATGTAGGAGTTCTGTATCGAAAAGGGAGGATACGAATGAGAAAATTGATGGTGATCGGCGTGACTCTGATGCTCTGTACGGCAATGATCTTTGCCGGAGGTGCCACAGAGACCACAGAGACTGCAGGACCAGTGGTACTGACAGTCATGGCCCCATGGGCTGAAGGAGAACTGGAAGGCTTCATGCCTGTCCTGGAAGCCTTCGAAGCACAGAACCCGGATATCAAGGTAGAGTACCGTACCGGAAGACCTGAGGACACCGCGACGATGCTGTCGAATCAGTTCGCTATCGGAAAGACCTCAGCTGATGTCATCGACACCCCATGGTCCTGGTACATCGTGCAGCAGGCACAGGCAGGCCACGTCATGCAGATGAACGACGTCATCAGTACCGATGAGTTCCTGCCCGGAGCCCTGAACAACGTATCGATCGGCAGTGCGATCTACGGAGCCTCGAGCGTAGGAGGGGTGACCATCCCCGAGTACCGCAAGAGCTTCTTCGCAGAGAACGGCCTGAAAGACCCTGCATCATGCAGGACCTGGGACGAGTTCCTTGACCTCCTCGATGCGATCGCAGCAGTGGAGGGTGTACAGGCACCCCTGGGTTCAGGAGGAGGGATCGGCTGGTCCTTCACCAGTATCATAGAAGCCTTCCTCATCACCTTCGGAGGACCTGAGATGCACACCGGACTCACCGATGGTTCGATCTCCTGGCTCGACCCGAAGGTCAGAGCAGCACTGAAGGACAACCTCCTTCCCCTGCTGCAGAGAGGCTACTTCGGTGAACCCGATGAGTATACCGCAGTACTGGAAGCCATGTGGAGCGGTAAACACGGGATCTACATCGGAGACAGTACCGACAACATGTCACTGACCCCTGCAGAAGACCGTGGAGTGTTTACCATGCCCGGACAGGAAGCCGTGGTATTATGGAATGACTTCTGGTATGTTCCTGCCTATACCGAACACCCTGAAGAGGCAAAACGACTGTTCAAGTTCCTGGCGACCGAAGGACAGAAGATCCAGATAGCCAACGGCGGAAGGATCGGGACCTATGCGGACATACCCCTTGAGATGTATCCTGCATCTGAACGGGAAGTGTTCGAAGTGATCAAAGACAAGATGGTACTGCCCGATATGGATGATACGATCGGCGGCAAGTTCCAGACCGTGATCTGGGACCAGCTGGGCCTGCTGTGGTCAGACCCGAGTGAGAAGACCCTGGATTCGATCCTGCAGATCCTTCAGGACGCATCCGAAGAGACGCTTGAGAACTAATACCCTGATCGAGGCTCCCTGCGGAGTATCCCAGGGAGCCTCGAACTATGTGAATTGGAGTTGCATGCATGAAAAAGCAGTGGAGACACTCAACACTATGGTTCATCGCACCTGCTCTGCTGCCGGTGATCCTGTTCCTGGTCTTTCCCGTCATAAGTGGCCTGTATATCAGTTTCTTCGATAACTCCGGCACGTTCGTCGGACTGGAGAACTATACTGCGACGCTTACCGACGCGAGAGTCATCAACCTCAAGCAGATCCCGGGCTACCCGCCCTATGGTGCGTTGATCCACAACCTGGTATGGGTCCTGTTCCATCTGCCGCTCACGATCATTCTGGGGCTGGGATTCGCCCTGCTGCTGAAGCGGACGATGGGGATGACCGTAGTGAGGACCATGATCTTTCTCGGCATGGTCGTCCCCATGGTCGTCGGAGGGATCCTGGTCCGGTTTCTCTTCTCGAAGAACTCCGGCCTCATCCCGCATCTGTTCAAGGCCCTCGATATCCAGGGGCTCAATGTGAACTGGATCGCACATCCACAGACAGCACTGGTCGCGCTGATCGCGACATCGGTATGGCTGTGGGTCGGCTATGCGATGGTCGTCTACATCGCAGGACTTACGACCATCCCCACGGTCTTCTATGATGTCGCTGCCATAGAGGGAAGTTCCCGTACACAGACCTTGCGATGGATCACCCTTCCCATGCTGAAGAACTCTACCGGTGTCATCGTACTCATGACCATCATCTGGGAGCTCAAGCTCTTCGATCTGGTCTATGCCTCCACCGGCGGGGCCCGGGGAACTCCACCAACGTCATGGCCCTGGAGATGTACCTGACCGCGTTCAAGTTCAATGACCCGGGTAAGGGTATGGCGATCGCCGTCATCCTGACGCTGATGACCCTTATACCCATCTCCTTTTCCGTACGACAGACCCTCAATCCCCAATCGGAGAGTTAAGCGATGGATCATCAAGATAGAAAGACCGTACCTGCTACGATATTCGGCTGGATCATTGGAATACTCTGGATCATCCCATTCATAGGGATCATCATGTCATCGATCAGACCCTCTGCTGAGATCGCCGATGCTGGTGGGTCATGACCGAGTTCAATGCATCCATGCAGAACTATGTCTATGTGCTCTTTGACACGACGATCCCCATGCTCATGCCGTTGTGGAACTCCCTGGTGATCGCACTGCTGGGGACCCTGATCCCCGTGGTACTGAGCATGTTCGCAGGCTATGCCTTCGCCAGGCACTACATCCCGGGCAAGAGGCTCATCCTGATCCTCCTGCTCTCTCTGATGGCCATACCCCTGCAGATGGTATCTGTTCCCATCTTCAGGATCATGAACAGCCTGCATCTGCTGGATTCCCTCTGGAGTGTGGTCATCCTCAACACGGTCACTGCCATTCCCTGGATGCTCTTCTTCATGATGAACTTCATCTCTGCCCAGCCCCTGGAGGTCGAGGAGGCAGCCCGTATAGACGGCTGTGACTCACTCCAGATCTTCTCCTATATCGTGACACCTCAGTGTATCCCGGGGCTGGTCTCCGCCTGTACGCTGCAGTTCGTCTGGTGCTGGGTCGATTTCTTCCTGCCGCTGATCTTTCTCTACTCCCCGGAGAAATACACCGCAGTCCAGGTCATCCCCATGCTGCGGGGACAGTTCGTAGCGAACTGGGGCGGCCTGTCAGCGGCAGCCGTGATCGTCACGGCCGTGCCGTTCGTCATCTTCATGTTCCTGCAGAAGTACTACATCAAGGGGAATGTAGGCTGGGTCCCAGAAAAATAGGTTGGTAAATAAAGAGGTTATCCCATGATCGAATACACACGAATGAGCAGCAGCATCGGTCTCGATGATGCATATTGTCAGAAGGTCATCGATACTGCTGTGGAGGTACTGCACAACACAGGTATCACATCGAAGTCACAGCGGGTGAAGCGCTATCTGGGAGAGTTCCCCGGGGTCGAGGTCCATGGGGATGCCGTGAGGTTCGACCGGGAGATGATGCACGCCCATGTGCATGAGATTGGCCGGCAGCAGCGGCCCCTGCCCCCGAAGACGCTGGGCCATGGGCAGCCCTGGTGCTGCCTGAACCTCGCCGATGCATCCACCGGCCGTATCAGGCCTGCAGATGAGAGTGATCTGATCAAGATCGTGCGCTTCATGGATGCCTTCGATGCTCCGGGGAATGTCCCTCCTGTCGCACTGCAGGAGTATCCTGCGAACATACGCGATCTGCACGGGACCCGGGTCTGTCTGGAACACTCTGCAGTCTATGGAGCACCGACCCATACCCCTTCACCGACAGAACTGCCGTTCTATCGGGAGATGGCCGATATCGCAGGAAGGAAGATCTGGATGCTCGGGATGCTGATCAACAATCCCATGCGATTCGATGACATGGTACTGGAGTTCGTCATCGATAACAGAGACTCTGCGCAGCTGTCCATCGAGATGGTCGGCGGGCTGCCTGCGATCGGGAGTACCAGTCCCATGAGTTTCCCCGCTGCACATGTCCAGGGACTTGCAGAGGACCTTGCAGCAGCCTTCTTCATGCATACGATCGAGGGAGGGTATCCTCCGCCGTATCTGCGCGGTGACCCGTTCGATATGAGATATGCCAATTACCGTATCGCCGGTTCTGAGTATATCCTGCTGGATATGGCGAACAGGAGACTGCATGAGTATATCACCGGGGGACCGAGAGATTGGGGGTACCTGCTGTCGATGGCCAAGTGGCCGGATCAGCAGGCAGCCTTCGAGAGGACGATCAGCTGCTGGAATCAGGCGATGAACGGAGCGACGTTCTTCAAGGGCAGCGGACAGCTCTCCTCTGATGAGGTCTTCAGCCTTGAACAGGTGGTCATCGATCGTGATATCGTACGATCTGCCCAGCGGGTAGCTACCGGGTTGAAGTTCGACAGGGACTTCTCTGATGTGGAGAAGACCATCGCCGAGGGAATGGAGGCAGGCAACTACCTCATTCATGATTCCACCCTCAGTGAGTTCAGGGAGTTCTTCTATGATTCAGTACTGTTCACCGGGACGAACCTGGGACAGTGGCGGACTTCAGGAGAGAAAGATGTGCTCTCACGTGCACAGGAGGTGGTCGTGAAGACCCTTGAGCAGAGTACCTATTCCATGGATCAGGACTCCCGACGTGCGCTGATGGGCGTATGCAAGCGGGCAGAGGAGGTGTTGTTATGAACCAGAGATGTAAGATCGTTCTCATAGGGGCCGGAAGCAGGGAGTTCAGCCTGGGGCTGATCAATGATCTGCTGCTGGAGACGGAGCTCTATAATCGGAAGCAGGTGGAACTGGTCCTTGTCGATATCGACAAGGAGGCTCTGGATGTGATGGCCGGCTATGCCAGGAGGGCTGTACAGCTGATGGGCAGTCCCTTCAGCGTATCAGCGACTGTCGATCGGGTCTCTGCCTTAGCCGGTGCACAGTATGTGCTCCTTGCGGTGGAGCTCAAGAGGATGGAGCTGTGGGAACAGGATTTCAGGATACCGCTCTCCTTCGGGATGAAGCAGGTCTATGGGGAGAATGGCGGACCCGGGGCGTTGTTCCATACCATGAGGAACTTCCAGAATGTCTTTCCGATCCTCCGTGATTGTGAGCGTCTGTGTCCTGATGCGCTGCTGATCAACTTCACCAACCCCGAAGCGAGGATGCTCACAGCGATCCTGCAGCATACCTCTCTCAAGGCCATTGGGTTGTGTCATGGATTCTATGACTTCTACCATCTGGTCTCCCGGGTCCTCGATCGCGACTGGCACGAGCTGCAGATAGAGACTGCAGGTATGAACCACCTGTTCACGTTCCAGAAGATCGAAGACAAGCAGACCGGTGAGGATCTGATCCCTCTGTTCACTGACCGTATCAGGCGCGAACCACAGCTGCTTCCTCCATTGTGCCGCTATCTCTTCGATACGATGGGTATCATAGGGATCGATTCTGATCACCATGTGGGGGAGTACTTCTCCTTTGCCCATGATTTCGTCGGACTGCAGTGGGAGTTCGGTATCGACAAGCGTGAGGTCCTGCAGGATACGCGTCCTGTGGATGCTTATACGCATTTCCAGGCATGGAGGCACCATGTCGGGATCAGAGAGTATCTTGATACGGCTTTGGGCAAGCCGTTCGATGATCTGCTCGATCCCTCCATACCGCTGAAGAAAGAGTCCATACAGTCTTCAGGAGAGCTTGCCGTACCGGTCATCGCTGATATCGAGCTGGACCGGGGGAACTGGCGTCCTGCGGTCAATGTACTGAATACCAACTCCTATATTGACAATCTTGCTGCAGATGCCTGCATCGAGGTCCCTGCGATCGTCGATGCTTCAGGTGTCCATCCGGTACATGTGGGTCCTCTGGATGAACAGTTCGCTGCTCACATACGTCTGCAGCATTCGATCCAGAAGCTCTGCGTAGAGGGCTTCATGGAGCACTCACGTAAGAAGCTGGTGCAGGCACTGCTGCTTGATCCGGTCACTGATTCAGCCCTGCAGGCTGAGAAGTGTCTCGATTATATGTGGAAGCTCCAGCGTGCCTATCTTTTCGATCTCGAATGAGATGAGTCTGGCAGTACGGAGTACTCAGCTCCAAAGAGCTGCTGCTGAGGCAGGTTCTCTTTGAAGATGATGTCTATCGGGATGGGGGAGGTCTGTACGGTATCCTGCTGACCGAGCATCAGGCTGTTTGAAGATCTCGATGATGGTAGTATCTGTAGATCCCTCATCGAGCATGTGACTCACAAGAAAGCACAGACCTGCTGCTCTGTATCTGTCATGGCTCTTACCTGTGGTCTGAACAGAAGCTGTTCATAGAGACCGTACAGTTCCTTCGTGATAGCCATGGCTCGTAAGGCTTCACTGTGTTGTACCACACACTTCTCTTACAGTCATGATCAACACATTGGATCATGACTGTGACTGTTTCGTAGAGTCAGAAGAGCTCATACGCCAGAAGTTGCCAGGGATGAAAGAATGAGACTCCGTGCCTCAGAATGACCCATTCATGGTCACAAAGCCTCAAAAGAATAGAGGGTGGAATGAACACGTGAGTATGTGCTTTCAGGAAGCTACTCTTCTGGTGGAAACGACTTCAGTATCAAGGCTTCAAACATCCAATCGGTACAACATACACTCCATCTTCTCTACGGTGGGCAAATCCTGTTCCTGTCAGAACCATGAGAAAATCTGGAATCTTTTGATTTGAAGCTGCTATTTTCTTTTCCAGCCTTAGAATATTTGTAGCCCCTTCTTCAACACGATTCTGCCCAAGTTTGATTTCAATCAATCCATATTTTCCGTTTCTCCCATGGAATACTGCATCACATTCAAGGCCCGCCGCATCACGATAATGGAGTATATCCGCATCAAGTACCTGTGCATACACCTTAAGGTCTCTTACACAAAGGGTCTCAAAAATCAAACCAAAAGTCTGTAAGTCGTTCAATAAATCTTCCGGTCCCATCTTCAGGGCAGCCGTTGTAATTGAAGGATCAGCCAAATATCTGGTATTCGACTGCCTGATTGCTGTAGCGGATCTGAAATTTGGATTCCAAGCCTCTGTTTCATTGGTAATGAAAAGATCCTCAAGAACTTTAAGATAGTCAGCAAGGGTATTTTTTGAAATATCAAATACATCATTTTCTATTGCTGTATTTGGGGCATCTGAGGCGGAAAATCTTGAATATGACTGCAAGACCTTTCTCATCTTCTGTGCAGATCTCCTATGTCCATCAACATTTCTAATGTCACTTTCACATATTTCATCAATATACAGGTATGCCTGCTTCAAGGATAAATCCTTGCGCATTCTCAGTGTTTCCGGCCAACCTCCCCGAGAGCAAAGAAAAGCAATGTCAGCTATAGTATGCTTACTTTCTCCATACACTTTTTCCACTCCCCTCCATAGAGTGTCAATCGACACTTCCCCGGTTGAATCTCCAGACTCCCATAAACTCATCGTATGCATATGGATCCTTCCAATTCGACCAGTTCCGGAGTGAGCACGAAGCGTTTCTGCAGCCTTTGTCTGTGAGGTTGAACCTGTAAGAATAAATTGTCCAAAGCCAGCACGCTTATCCACTTGATTTCTTATCGTGTCCCAAAGCAAAGGAACCTTTTGCCATTCATCTATGAGAATTGGGGTGTTTTCAGAAAAGAGTCGGTCAGGATTCTCTCGTACCAAAAACTCCGCCCTTTCTTTCTCAGAATTAACTGACAAATCAATCAGGCTTTTGGCATGTCTTTTAGCAGATGTTGTCTTCCCGGACCACTTGATACCTTCAATGAGAACGGCCCCTCTCATGTGAAGAACATCGTGCATATACAGGTCAATCAACCTAGGCAAGTACTCTTTATTGGCTATTGTCATATCGGTATTCTAAACCATTAGATCGTATCAAGCAACTATAACTGACCCAAAAAGTAGAAACAAATTGGGAGGATTAGTAAATATTAATTGACCCAAAAAGTATGTAAAAATTGGGAGGATTGCACTTGTCAAGAAAAGTAGACACCAAAAGTTTTAATTTTATTCTTCATTTTTTCAAAGTAGATAGATTACGCAAATGCCTATGTTATAAAACTGGTCATTGAGAATCAATGGTTATTCTTTATCATTTTAAAACTCACAAGATATCTCAGACCTGCAACTCTCCTCGATTATACTTTATATTGGTGGTTTGAATACAAGTAGTTCGCGATTCAGTGTTTGTTGATCTCTACCCATTGTTTGGATATATCTCCACTGGTGGTGGGACTTTCCTTATATTTCTCAAATAGCTTGGATCAGACTATCGGGTCATTGATGCTCCTAGTTATTTCTTGCAAGGTCTTATTTGGAATCTCAAACACAGTTGAAGAAGAGCTTATTGCCAAGTCCCATATCCTCCTCTTGTGCACCCTTTTGGACCATTACCGATACATACCATTCAGCATATCGATAATGAGAAGATAGCACATATTCAAAAACCAATTCCAGCATGTATGCATGACCTTCAATGATACATCATGTGGAAGCTCCAGCGTACCTATCTCTTCTATCTCGAATGAGATGAGCCATGGAGCAGGGGAGTGCTCAACTCCAAAGAGCTACTGCTGAGGCAGGTTCTCTTTGAAGATGATGTCTATCGGGATGGGGGAGGTCTGTACGGTCTCCTGCTGACCGAGCATCAGGCTTCTGAAGATCTCGATGATGGTATTGTAGCCCTGGACTTCGGGTTGTTGTGACAGCAGTACTGAGATCAGGCCCTCTTGCAATCCCTGTATGTTGCGATCGAGTAGATCGAAGCCGATGATCACCGGCATGGATTCGGGGTACTTCTTCTTGAGGTAGTAGGCGATCGTCCCGGTAGTGTCGTTGGTGACGAAATAGCCTGCAGCATCAGGATGTTCTGCCAGGACCGAGTCAAAGAAGGTGTAGAACTCCTGATCCTCCCGTGTGTAGTCCCAGATGATGTTCACGATCTCTATCTCTTTTCCTGCGAAGTAATCAGTGAAGCCCTGTGCTCTCTGCTGCAGGTTATAGGCGGTAGTGTGCATCTGCAGGCAGATGAACTTCAGGGCCCGGGGTCTGAACAGTTCCATGAGCCTGCCTGCACAGAAGCCGGCACGGTAGGGGTCCTGGAGGTTCTCAGTGATCGGCCGGGTGTCGGGGAGGGGAGAGTCAAAGAAGGCATAGGGGGTGGTCCTCAGAGCGGTTATGAGGCTGTAGGTGTCTGACTGCACCACCGGGGCGATCGCCAGGACACTGATCCCCTGTGCTATGAGTTCTTTCCCTTTCTCAAGAGCATCTCCTGCTCTGGTACGGTCGAACTCCCGCATCTTCAGAGAGATGGAGAAGTGGGAGACCTCTTCCATCGCTGTACGCATGCCGTCGTAGATCTTCTGCCAGTAGCCGCCTTCGGAGCTGAGAAGGGGGATCAGGACGCCTATGGTGATCGTTGTCCCTTTCTTCAGGTTCGATGCCATGATATTCGGCTTATACCCGGAATCCTCTATGATCTTCTCTATCTTCTCCCGTGTCTCCTTGGAGACCCTGCCCCTGTCATGAATGACACGATCGACCGTCCCTATCGAAACACCGGCTGCTTTTGCGATATCTGCTATCTTCATCATATATACCCTTATCGATCCCTTACCGACCCGATCTCATATAAGAACCGTTTTCTATTCGAGGATATGACTGCATGAGGGCATCAGCCCCTTCATGCTCTTCTTCTGTCCCCTGTCACTATCCTTTATACCCTTTCTGCCGTAAAATCCCAAGAGGGAAGAGACTGGGTAGTCTGCAGGCTGCCCGTTCTCTTCCCTCTTTCCTTCTTCTCGCGCCCACTCCTCCCACTCCTCGCGCCCATCCTCCTTCTCCTCCTCCTCATCCCACTCCTAATCCTCCTCCTAATCCTGCTTAACATCTTTCACATGTTCTCCTGTTCGAACTCTTTCTTTTTATCTTTTTCCCTATCGTTCGATCTCTTTCTCTATCGCTTATTCAGTTTATGAAAGAAGCGATATAGATGATACTCATGCCCCTGGCAATGAGCTTTCTGATCACCGAGAACATGTTCTCGATATCATTGTCGGTCAGTGAGGCGGTCGGCTCATCCATGATGAAGACCTGGGCATCGCAGCTGATCGCCTTGGCGATCTCCACGAGCTGCCGCTGAGCCACACTGAGATCTTTCACCAGAGTCTTCGGGTCTATGACCGTGTCCATCATGGAGAGGACCTCGTAGGCTTCACAGTTCACCCGTTTCCAGTCGATGAACGGTCCTCTTCTCTTCAGTCGTCCCATCTGCAGGTTCTCTGCGACGCTCAGACTGTTGACCAGACTGAACTCCTGATAGACGGCACTGATGCCTAGCTCTCTAGCCTGAATGGGGTTGTGGATCGATACAGGTTCTCCCTGGAAGAGGATCTTCCCGCAGCCCGGGTCGGGGCTGTAGGCCCCGGTGATGATCTTGATGAGGGTGCTCTTGCCGGCTCCGTTCGCACCGACGAGGGCATGGACCTCTCCTGGTCTCAGCTGGAAATCGACGCCCTTGAGCGCCTGGATCCCGCCGAAATGCTTGACCATATTCTGTACTTCTAACGTATAGTGCATGGGGGTTCTCCATTACATGTGATGCATGCCGCAGAGGGGCATCCCTCTACGGCAGTTCTCCGGTTATCGGATCAGGTAGGCCCGGTCATCGAGATACTTCTGGACCTCTTCCTTCTCATCGAGGGTATAGGTCATCAGGGGGATGAGCACTTCGTTATCGGTACTACCGTTCTTCACTGCTTCCACGGCGTTGACGATGGAGGTGTATCCGATCTCAAAGGGCTGCTGGGTGGTGGATGGTACGACACCACGTCTGGTGATCCCTTTAGGGGGAGATATACCATATGCTGTGCATGTTTTCCTTTACTACAGAAAAAAGTATCTAAGAGTGCATAGTTTTTTCTCTATACAGAAAGAACTATTACATATTTCTCTTGTTATGCTATACTATGCCTATGGTAACTCAAGAAAAGTCGCTGATACAGAGAGAGGAATACATACAGGAGTTGATCCCTGGCGTGAGAAGCACCTGATCAAAGTGATCACCGGAGTCAGACGCTGCGGGAAGTCAACGCTGTTTGACCTATACATCGATTACCTTACACAGCAAGGCGTGAAAAACAGGCAAATCGTATCGATAAACCTTGAGGATATCGAGAATGAAGATCTTCTTGATTACCACGTGTTGTATCGTCATATCAAGGATCTATTGCAGAGCGATATCTATACCTATGTCTTCATCGATGAAATCCAACAATGCAAGGGCTTCGAGAAGGCCGTGGATAGCCTATTCATCAAAGATAATGTCGATCTGTACATTACAGGATCAAATGCGTATATGCTCTCAGGGGAGTTGGCGACACTGCTGTCAGGTAGATATGTAGAGATTCAGATGTTGCCACTGTCCTTCCGTGAATACCTTGATTTCAGCCATGCAGGAAAAGATAATCTCAGGACATCCTTTACCCAATACCTGAACTATGGGTCTTTTCCCTATGTCCCGATGCTGCGGCAACAGGACTCGGTCATCAGAACCTATATCGAAGGGATCTATACTACGATACTGATAAAAGATGTGGCCAAGCGCAAGGCCATCACCGATGTCGCTCTGCTTGAACGTATCATCAAGTTTCTGGGAAGCAGCATAGGAAGTCCCATCTCCACAAAGAAAATCTGTGACACCATCAACTCCAGCGGCAGGAAAACATCTGTCAATACGGTTGATGCCTATCTCCGGGCTTTGTTAGACAGCTACATTTTCTATAAGGTGGACCGGTACGATATCAAGGGCAGGAAATTCCTCAAGACCTTGGGCACGTATTATATCGTCGATATAGGGTTGAGAAACAACCTCCTGGCGAATTCGGAATCTGATATCGGACACCAGCTTGAAAACATCGTATATCTTGAACTCAGGCGACGTGGGTACCGTGTTTCTATCGGCAAGCTTGCGGATAAGGAAGTCGACTTCGTGGCAACTTCGCAAGAAGGGCTCACCTATTATCAGGTATCAGCTTCGGTCCTTGATGAAACACTCTTAAGCGCGAGTTGGCCCCGCTCCAAGCCATACAAGACAATCATCCCAAGGTGCTCCTCTCGTTGGATGAGATAGGGGCGGGGATGAACCATGAAGGAATCCAGCAAAAGAACCTGCTACAGTGGCTTGTGACCACATGAACACCATACCACTGGCACTACGGTGTCTTTGATCCCGTAGTGCCAGATAGTATCAGAAATCACAACCTCTCATACCGTTGCTGCCCCGATGCACCTGTATCAATCACAGAGAATTGACAATCATGCATGCCGAGGCAGCTCAGGTGAATATACGCACGCGAAAGCACCGGCGTTCGCAAGTTCAGCACCACTAGATTCAGTATCAGCACCATGTACTAGTTCGCAACAATAGCACCACCAAAATCACTTTTAGCACCACTTCTTGATCAATATGCCTCAGAATACCTGTAACGGAACAGGTTCGTTCCGATATCAAATTCTGGGGAGGTCAGCATGACCAGAAAGATCAAAGTGAAGCTCATTCTTGAACTTCATGAACAAGGGATGTCATTGAATGAAATATCCCGTACAAGACATCTGTCGAAACACTCAGCTTGCCAGACAGTGAATGCAGCGAAGAAGAAAGGATTATCCTTCAAGGATGTGGCGGAATTGACCGATGATGCCGCATATCGATTGATGTTCCCGGAACGGCTTGTTCATGAGGATGTGTATGAACCCGCCGACATGGAATATGCTCATAAGGAGCTAGGGAAGACAGGCGTCACCCTCAAGCTGCTACATGCAGAATATTGTGATGTTTGCAGGATTAATGGCACCATTGCGATGGGCTACTCGAAATTCTGCAGGGACTAGGACCGCTATACAGCATAATATCGTATTCAGCGGTCCTACAGACGCAGGAAAAACCTGGCTTGTATGTGCACTCGGGAAGCAGGCCTGCAAGAGCGGATATAGGGTTAAATATTATCGGATGCCAGAACTTCTTGAGGATTTTCACCTCCAGGAATCTACCATCGAAGGTCATCGGAAAATAGTGAATACGATACATCGTTATAATCTGCTGATCATTGATGAATGGATGTCATCAACATTGAATGCCGGTAAGTCTCTTTTATGTTTGAGCTGATCGAATCATGCTATCAAAATGGCAGCACCATCATCTGTACTCAATTTACTCCAAATGAATGGCTGAACAGGCTAGGACTGCCTGACACCCTAAAATAAGTACTGAACAAACTACCACAGATGCTACATACTGTAGGGATGAAAACACAACACAACATCAAACGAACCATATCCCTACCTGCCAATATCGCATTGATCCGAGATCTTACTGCGGAATCTACGACTACCTCCCGAAACAAGCTGGCCAAGAGGGTCTGTGAGGAGTTTTCGTTCTATGATGCCCGTGGACTTCTGCAAGTCAGCAGCTGTGTGAAAGCTTTACGCGATCTGGAGCAGGCAGGCCTGATCACATTACCGGCACCGAAGATCAAATCGGGGCGCAAGCCGGGGAAACCTGCAGTACGGCGGTTACCTGAGCCAGTAGATCTTCCGGTAGGAGTCCCTGCACAGGTGGGAGAGATAGAGCATCTGGAGCTTGTGCTGGTATGCTCCGATGAACAGTTGTTGATCTGGAATGAGCTGATGGAGTCAGAACATCCGTTAGGAGCAGGCCCGCTGGTTGGCAGACAGCTGAGGTACTTGATCGGTTCACAGCATGGGTGGCTGGGAGGTATCGGGTACGGAGCTTCAGCACTGCAGTTAGCTGATCGTGATGCCTGGATAGGCTGGGATGCACAGCAGCGCCGGGACTATCTTCATACCGTGGTAGGCATGAATCGCTTTCTGATACGTCCACAGGTGCACTGTACCAATTTAGCTTCGAAAGTGCTGAGTATGAGCAGTGCGGTGGTTGCCGATGATTTTGAGAAACGCTATGCCTACCGACCGCTATTGATTGAAAGTTTTGTAGATACCAGTCAGTATACAGGAGCAAGCTACAAAGCAGCGAATTGGATAGAGGTGGGAACGACCAAAGGACGAGGTAGGCAGGATCGATACAGTGAAGCAGCAGCTGGGAAGAAAGCGATCTATCTGTACGTTCTTGAACAGGATTTCCGCACACAGCTTGCCTTGGATCCGAACGCAGGGAAGGGAGCGTTAGCTGTTGGTGAAGGTCTGGATGAGGATGCCTGGGCTATCCATGAGTTTGGCAACGCTGATCTGGGAGATAAACGATTAAACCTGCGCTTGGTTGATGTGGCGGCAGCAAAGGCAAAAGATCCGGCAGCCGTATTCAGTGAAGTGGTAGGCGGTGAAGGGGCGAAGGTGAAAGCATATTATCGTCTGATAGACAAGCCTGAAACATCGGCAGTGAGCATGGAATCGATCATGGCTCCGCACCGAGAGCGTACGATACGAAGGATGATGGGACAGAAGACGGTGCTGTGCATACAGGACGGCAGTGAGTTGAATTATACCAATTTGGAGCAGAGTACCGGACTGGGAATGCTGAAAGCCAATCAGACCGGGGCACAGATGCGCGGATTGAGACTGCATTCAACGTTTACGGTTGCACCGACGGATTACCCTTAGGAGTCCTTAAGGCTCAGGCTCAGGCACCACAGCCGAAAGATCCGGATGACTCCCGCACACGGTCGGCAATCCCGATTGAAGAGAAGAAGAGTTTTCTCTGGATAGAACACCATCGGGACCTGGTAGCAATTGCTCGTCACATGCCCCATACCCGGCTTATCGATGTCTGTGATCGGGAAGCAGATTTTTTCGAACTGTTTGATGAACAGCGATCCCATTCGCGAGTTGATGTACTCATACGAGCTCATCATAATCGAAGCGCCATGGGAGAAGAGAAGAAGATCTTTGATCTATTGAGAGATGCTCCTGAACTCAGTCGCTTTCAGCTTACCGTACAGCCGCAGAGTGCCCGACCCAAAAAGAGTAAGCAGAAAGCACGAGAGGCACGAGAAGGTCGAACAGCAACGATGAGCGTCCATGTGCAACAGGTATGTCTGAAGCCGCCAAAGCATCATGCACATAAAGATCCGATAGATATTACGGTGGTGCATCTTCACTATTCCGCAAGAAGTTACGGTTTCAATGCAGTGATCGGTACCACGCATACGCCATCGGGTCTGCGATAGGCTGCGTTTGTGAGGCCGCAAATTACACAAAGAGTGGTTGCCGGACGTCGAATTTCTTGTTGACATCCAAAAGCTTTGCAGCGGCCTCATCAATCTGGTTCGCCCCCAACTTGATCTCAAAGGCAGACCAGCTTCCGTCTGGAAGTTCTACTACCGCGTCGATCTCATCATTGCTGTAGTCTTGGTAGTGCAGGAGATTGGCTGAGAACGACTGAGCATAGATCCTGAGGTCTCGTTCGCACAAAGCCTCGAACAAAAACCCGAACGTCCTCAGGTCACCAATCAGTCGATTTTCATCGGTGATGCCCAAAAGTGAGCATGCAAAAGATGGATCGGCGAGATGACGTTTCTCTGCCTGTTTTATGCGAAGAGAGGAACGTATGGCAGTTGCAAAGGGCTTTTGGTTTTCGATGATGAACAGCTTTGCAAAGATATTGAGGTAGTCAGCGATGGTATCCTCATCGATGGTCAAATGTTCAACTCCTTGCATGTCACTCTTCAGACGTGCCCTGGTTGCTGTCGTGCTCTCGTTGCGTGCAAGCGACCGAAGCAGAAGTTGCATCTTCGCTTCATCACGCACTTTGTCATCCACTTTGGCTACATCATTGGTCACCACATTGTCCAAGTACTGTGTCGGAATCTTGACCGCATCGTCCGTCGATAATTGCAGATTGCCAGGCCAACCTCCCCTCAGGATACATGATGCCAAGGATTGAAGACTCACCTCTCCTGTAATAACATTCTCAAGCTCTCCGTCACACAAATTTTTAAGTGACACGTTTCCAGAAGAGTTCCCCGACTCGAACAACGACATGGGCATCATACGCAGTCGTGCGATGCGGCCGGTACCGCTATGCATGACCCCCCTGTGCGAAGGAGTGGCGCTGCCGGTAAGGATGAACTGTCCCTTCATGGTGGACTGGTCGACAGTGAACCTCACCGCATCCCAGAGCGACGGTACTTCTTGCCATTCATCGATCAGATGGGGTTGCTTGCCTTGGAGTGCCAGGGACGGATCTATCTGTGCAAGCTGCCTATTCTGAAAATTCCCAGCAGGGTCACTGACAAAGAAAGCACTTTGGGAATGCTTCTGCGCAGTCCAGGTCTTTCCGCACCACTTGGGACCCTCAATGCAGACTGCTCCAAATGCCCGAAGGTGTTGCTCGACTGCCGAGTCAATAATGCGTGGTCGATAGACGTCGTTGTCCATGGGAGTTCTCCTACACGAAGAGTACTCCATTCGGTCTGATTTGGCAATATCATTCGGTTAAATTTCTTAATTCAATTCGGTTTAATTATTGTGTTGCATGGTGTTTTTGATAATGGGTTTGCCTGGAAGTACACAGGCCTTGACACCTTTGATCGAATGTCCGTGCCCGGCACCGTTCTCTCCTGGCTTGAAGAAAAACATAAGCTTGATAATACGGTGTCGGGTGACACTCAATCCCCGACACCGCTTTTCAGGGCAGTTTTCTGATGATACCCGCAATGTTTGCATGGTACCCTCAATCTCTAGTGCCATCAGTCCTGAATCGATATCACTGTTCTTCATGCTCTGTTTCACAATCTCCCATGGCAGAGATTCTCCTTTGGTTCTTTTTCTGCTATCTACTTCATGAACATACCTTATGATTTCTGTGTCTACTGCTACATGAGCCAAAGACCAACCCTCCTGAACTGCTTCCGTTCCCTCTGGGTACTGCAGCACGCAGCAGTACCCTTCTGGGTCATGATATGATCGCATTGTAAAGTTTGTGATAATTGCACATTGTCTATGTGAAAAAATCACATAGGTAATGTTGCTATTCCAACAGGACTGTGCTGCTCTCTGATCAGGAGGGACCATCAGATGTTATCAAGATTCACCGTAGGGAATTTTCTCTCTTTTAATAAACCCCAGTCCTTTTCAATGATCGCCAATGCTGTCCAGCAGCATAGCGGCCGGCTATTTCAGGCTGATGATATGAAGCTGTTGAAATTCAGTGCGATCTATGGGGCGAATGCTGCAGGTAAGTCAAACCTGATAAAGGCATTGGAATTTACACGGAATGTCATAGTGCTTGGAACCACAGAAAGTCCTAATACGTGCTACTTCAAGCTCGATCCCAAGAGTAAGGACCTCCCGTCGTATTTTGAATTCGAGATCTGTATAGATGGGAACATATACAGCTATGGTTTTCAGATGATACTGGCGGAGAGGGAAATAACTGAGGAGTGGCTGATCCTGCTCGGAGCGAGTGAGAACCGGGAGTTATTCTCAAGGAATACTACCACCGGATTGTATGACTTCGACAGGGATTTGCTATCCCACAGTGAGGATATAGCCCATTTTGATATCTATATCAAGGATTTGAAATACGTTAAAGATAAGTTCTTTCTACAGGACATCGTGACAAACAAAGATGCCATACACAACGATAATGCACAGTTAGGTATATTCAAGAAGATCTACCGCTGGTTTGCAGCGCTTGATATATCATTTCCCCATGCAAAGATCTCCGGGTACTCCTGTTTTTCCTCTACTTCCACGAGTGAGATCCTTGATGCGATCAAGACGTTTGCTACGGGTATAAGTCATGTGGGAGCACAAGAGGTGTCCAAGGAAAAAGCTCTGGAGGAGGTCCCTGCCGAATCCAGGAAGAAGATTGACAGGATGCTCACAGAAATGACTTCTGCAAGGGCGATCCCAGATGACAAGACTGAAAGATCCTCACAGATGCGGATCAACTGCGCAGGAAGGCTCTATCTTGTGCATATCAAGAACAAAGAGCCGGTATTCAACGAGATAACCTTTGAACATAACAGGCTCAAGGAGATTCCCTTCTCATTGGCTGAGGAGTCCGATGGTACCCAGCGATTATTCGACATGCTGACAGTGTTGTTATGTACTGAAGAACAAACCGTGTTTGTGATCGATGAGATAGACCGGAGCCTTCACCCGCAGATGACAGTTCATTTTATCAAGAACTTTCTTGAATTAGCAAAGAGAAGGAATATCCAGCTTATCATAACGACGCATGAAAGCCATCTGCTGGATCTGAGTATACTCAGGCGGGATGAGATTTGGTTTGTGGAGAAGAATCATGTAGGTGCGAGTCTGCTTATACCTTTTGATCGCTTCAAAGAGCGGTTTGACAAGAAGATCGAGAAAGCTTATCTGGATGGAAGGTACGGTGGTGCCCCCCTGTTCGATTCATTCTTCTTTCCTGAGGGGTTTCGCCAGACAGAGGGATATGATGAGGATGGGGAGGATCAGAGATGAGAATTCGAAAAAATATTGCAGTGACACTCGAAAAGCTGAAGTCTAATATCGGGACACATATCGGTTTGTTGTTAGAGGAGATGAGGGATCAGGGGGCGATGCCCAGAAGACTGGGTACCTGAAGGAATTTTAAACAGAACATGGATTCTAGTGACTGATCACCTCATGCGATAGAGCTCTTCTATATGCCTCAACAGTACGTTACCAGTCGATCCATCGTATGCTCAGTACCGTAAATTCCAGACTGTCCTGATTCATCAGGTCTGCCTGACGGATGAGCATCCATACAAGGGTTCTCCTGCAGCACTTGACAGATCTGCTCCATAGCACATTGCACGATCACGGTCTCGACACCTGCATGAGCCAAAGAGCAACCCTCCTGAACTGCTTCCGTTCCCTCTGGATCCTGCAGCACGCAGCAGTACCCGTACTGAAGAGGAGGTCTTTACCTATTGAATCAGATGCATATTATGGTATAATTCAGGACGAGTTAACGTACACACACAAAGGGGATGCTATGAAACTGTCTGAAGAGGTAACAGGATATATTACAGAAGGTAAGTGTTCATTAGGTATAGAGCTTGGTTCTACCAGGATCAAAGCGATCCTGATCGGAAAGGACTTCTCACCCATCGTCGATGCGAGCTATGACTGGGAGAACTCACTTGTAGACGGCATCTGGACCTATTCCATGGGCGAAGTCTGGGAAGGGATCGCAGCCTGCTATGCACAGCTCAAAGAGCGAGTGCTGCAGTACAGCGGCGTTCGATTGACGAGCTTCAGCGCCATAGGATTCTCAGCGATGATGCACGGGTATCTCGCATTCGATGCACAACAGCAGCAGCTGGTCCCATTCAGGACCTGGAGGAACAACATCACCGGGGAAGCATCAGAGAAGCTCACAGCTCTCTTCGATTATCCGGTACCTCAGCGGTGGAGCATATCCCACCTCTACCAGTACATCCTCGAAGATGCCCCGCATGCAGGCAGGCTGGACTACCTTACCACCCTCTCAGGCTACGTCCACTGGAGACTCACCGGAGAGAAGGTCCTGGGAATAGGGGATGCATCAGGTATGTTCCCCATCGACCCCAAGCAGCAGGACTTCCATGAGAAGATGCTGGGGCAGTTCGACAGCCTCGTTGAAGACAAGGGCTACAGCTGGAAGCTGCGGGAGGTCCTGCCGAAGGTCCTGACCGCAGGGAAGCAGGCAGGAGTCCTCACTCCCGCAGGTGCGCTGCTGCTGGATCCCGCAGGGGACCTCAGTGCAGGTGTCCCCCTCTGTCCACCTGAAGGTGATGCCGGGACCGGCATGGTAGCTACCAACTCGGTACGCAAGAGGACCGGTAACATCTCCGCGGGGACCTCTACCTTTGCCATGATCGTCCTGGAGAAAGAGCTCTCTCGTGCCCATGCGGCCATAGACCTAGTGACCACCCCTGATGGGGCGATGGTAGCGATGTCCCATTCGAACAACTGCACCGGTGAATATGATGCCTGGATGAAGATCTTCAATGAAGTGGTAGAAGCTACCGGCGGTACGATCTCCAAGGGAGAACTCTATGACCGTCTGCTTGCGAAAGCACTGGAAGCAGATGCTGACTGCGGCGGCATGCTCTGCTACGGCTACCTCTCCGGTGAACACATCACCGGGTTCAGTGAAGGACGGCCTCTGGTGGTCCGACGGCCAGAAGCCAACTTCACCCTGGCCAACTTCATCAGAGCCGAACTGTTCACCGCCTTCTGTGCCATGAAGACCGGGCTGAACATCCTCTTTGAAGAGGAACAGGTAGAAGTGGATGTCATCAACGGCCATGGAGGTTTCTTCAAGACCCTTGAGGTCGGTGGACCCATCATGGCAGCTGTGACCAACACCCGGGTCGATGTACTTGAAGCAGCCGGTGAGGGGGGAGCCTGGGGCATAGCACTGCTTGCAGCCTTCCTGAAGAGCACGGTATCCCTTCCTGAGTTCCTTGATACCCGGGTATTCGGGAACAGTAAGGTCGTATCCTTCGAACCAAACACAGAAGACGTCGCAGGTTTCGAGGTATTCCTCAAGCGCTATCATCAGGGACTGCCGATCGAACGTGCAGCTGTCGAACAGCTGTAAGCAGTCATGGCTGCAGAGACCATACAGGAGTATGGTGTATACTCCCTGTACCCCCTGTGGCCTGTGACCCCTCACTGGTGATCAAGGATGGGTTGAGAAGACTTCTGTGATTTGAGAAGGGTTTGTGCTCGATACATGCGAGTAGATGGGTTTGTTCTTGTAGTATGGTTCTCAGTGATGTTATACTAGGTGAGAGATAGAGGAGTGAGAACTAAGGACAGCATGTATGTTAAAAGATAGGATTGGCTTTTACAAGCAACTTGAAGAAAAAACCGATTCTGTAGTACTTGTATATGTCACCGGGGATAGAGTAGGTTTTCAAACACAAATGGGTCAGGATGCTTATGATTTATTTGTCGATCAATTAGAAGCTATAGGGAAAGTCAAGAGGCTGTCTCTAATACTCTATTCACGGGGAGGGGATACAACAGTTGCTTGGAGTCTATGCAATTTGATACGTTCGTATTGTGATGAATTCATTGTTATTATACCTAACAGGGCTCATAGCGCTGCTACGTTACTGAGTCTTGGTGCTGATAAGATATTTATGACAAAACAAGCAACACTAAGTCCCATTGATCCGTCAATTAATACTCCATTGAATCCTGTTGATCCGTGTAGTAAGGAAAAAATGTCCGTTAGTGTTGAGTCCATTAAAGGCTTCATCCAACTGGCCAAAGAAGAATTGGGGATTATTGGTTCAGAAGAAAGTTCAGAGGTTTTAAAAATCTTATCAAGTGCGATTCATCCTTTAGTGTTGGGGGATGTATTTAGAGCAAGGTCTCATATACGGATGCTTGCAAGGAAGTTACTAGAGATACATTTCAAGGGGAATACTGAAGAAATTGAGAACATAACGAATTTCTTGTGCAGCGATTCTTGGAATCACAACTACACGATTGACAGAAAGGAAGCAAAATCGTCCTTGGGGTTGAATATTGTGAAACCTGATGGTGAATTATACTCCATAATTAAATCTATCTATGACGATATTAGTAACGAACTGCAATTGAGGACGCACTTTAATCCTGCTGAAATTCTGGGGACTGAAGATCAGGTGTTTTACGAAAACAAGAGAGCAATTCTTGAATCAATGGTTTTTGGTCAGTATACTTTTGTGACCAAAGGTGTGATATCAAAGATGAAAAAACTTGATAATGGCCAAGGGATTCAAATTCAGGAAAATAGATTTTTTGAAAACTGGGTAAGGAGCGAATGAAATGGACACCTTAGTTAGAATGGATGATATTCCCTCATCAAATTCCACAAGTAGGGCAGGTGTGTCTTCATATCCAATAACAGCGGTGCCTGACTATGATTCAATACGTATTTATGATGTAATTAATGGTAAAGAAGCAGTGGCGAGTGGAATACTTCATAAGCTGCAAAGTGGATTATCCTGTCCTGAGGTCGAATTGTATCGTGAACAGATTATTGTTAATAATGATGATTTTATGAGATTCAAACATCATGTAGAATCAACAGAAGTTCGTGAGAATTTGAGTGTAAAGAATTTGATCAAGAAATATTCAAAGTAACATATTTGTGGAAACGGAAAGATATTGTCTTGAAGTGCTATCCCGTAGTCATAACAGGGATGGTTTTTCTTGTGGCATTGTGGAGTTAGATGACTATCTGAAAAGAGATGCCAGAAGGCATAATGCATCTGGGTTAAATCATACAAAAGTGCTAGTTGAAAAAGATTCCACAGATATTATTGGTTTTTTTAGCTTTGCAGCTGCTTCCGTATCTCGAGAATCCTTTCCAAAAGATTATAAGCTTCCACATTATGATATCCCTTGCTTGCGATTAACACGATTTGGCATCGACCAACGGTACCAAAAGAAGGGGTTTGGTGAGTACTTGTTGTTTTGTGCTTTGAAACATGCCAGTAAGACAAGCCAGAATATCGGAGCATACGCTGTAGTGATTGATGCAAAAAATGAAAAGGCAAAATCATTCTACACAAAGTTTGGTTTCTACGTACTGTCAGGATTGATCGTATACCTACCAATGAAAGAGTTGAGAGGTTCATTCGGGTGAACGTAGATGGTAAGATGGTTTTTACCAGAATGCAGTATGATCTGAACCCCGAAAAGGTAACACAAAGAGTCCTGCCGCTCTTCCCGTACAGGCTCCGGTGGTGACGAGGTTGAGAATCTGATGGAAAGATCTTCTACAGGGATATACGGTGCAGGAGTCTGTGACTCTGCACCCGGTACAATACCCTGATCAGAGGGAGGTTATGACATGTCAGGATTGGAAGAACAGCTGGCAAAGTCCTTGACAGCTGACACCGTAGAACTCCTTGAATTCATCCCCTATCTTCTGCAGGATCTGTGGGAATTGGGATCTTCCCCTGAGGACATGATCCACCTCATGAACAAGCACATCCCGATGACCGAGCATACGAAGGTGCTGGACCTTGCCTGCGGCAAGGGTGCTGTGAGTATAGCCATAGCACAGAGGTTCAGATGCCCGGTGAAGGGGATAGATATCATGGGAGAGTTCATCAGGGAGGCAGCAGCACGGGCAGAGGCCGTTGCCGTGGGGGACCTGTGTGAGTTCCTGATCGGAGACATCAACCGTTCTGTCACTGAGGAACGGGGGTATGATATCACCATCCTGGGTGCTGTGGGGGATGTGCTGGGTCCCTCGGGACAGACACTGGAACAAGTCGCTGCTACGCTGTGCGATGGTGGGTATCTGCTGCTTGATGACGGCTACGGCACATCGGAGGCTGCAGGAGACTATATCACCAGAGAGCAGTGGCTGCAGCTGATCGAACACAGCCGGTTCCAGTTCATTGATGAACTGCTTGTCGATCAGGAGGCCTTCTCTGCGGTGCTCGATGAACAGCTGAGATGTATCTCGAAGCGGGCAGGGGAGCTGAGCGTGCAGCATCCTGATCTGCGAGGTCTGTTCGATCACTATCTGGAAAGTCAGTCAGCAGAATGTGATCAGCTGCAGGATAGGATCTGGGCTGTGACCATGCTGTTGAGAAGGAGATGAGAAGAGCTCTCATCAGGAGCAGCGAATCAGGAATCGCCGCACCTGAAGCATCCTCTTCCAGATACTGATCGAAGCAGCCTGTCATCAGGTGACTGAATGATCCGGGGGACCAGACCCTATGGTCAGAGGGCAAAGGTGCCTTTGGCATACTCGAACAGCAGATCATAGTTGGTGATCGTGATCCGATTCTTCGTGAATCGATCGAGTACTCCAAGACTTCGTACGTCAGAGATCGCTGCATTGAGCGTCGCTCGGTGCATGCCCAGAACGAGAGTCATCTCACTCTGTGTGATTATTCAGAAATGTGGGATAGCTTGCTACCGAACGTGAGATCTGGTGCTGTAGTGTATATTCACGCTGGGACTGTAGGATCCAGGGATCGATATGCATCTGATCTCTGGATGAGCATGCAAAGGACCTCTCCTGCAAGGATATGGGAGAGCTAGTCGATTACCGGGCTTTCGAGGAGCGGGCGCGATCGGGGAGCTGCTGATACCAGTTGGCATGTGCCTGTCGATAAGAACACTTAGAGTTCTACCCAGCATGCAGATAGTTGATGCGGATTACCATGAGCAGAATAAGGAGCATGAGATAATCCATAGAAACCCGAATCTGCATACAGGAGGTATCTTTCGAGGTAATTGAATGACATAATAGAAAAATCATAGACTTGGTACGTTAGTAATTCGGTTTATGGTACCGCAGGGGCAAAACGCTGAAATGTGCACAGATTCAAAGAGTTTCACCACCCGTATGCAGATTCAGTTTACAAACTAGTCAAGACGACGTTGGACGTCGTTGCAAGCCTGTGAAAGAATATATTGAGAAGTGAGACTTCAATGAAGTTCTCCCAATTAAGTAGTTGGATTCAAGGAACAAGATTAACCTCTGCAGGCGGGATGTCCAATGTTCACTTGAACATGGTCCATAGTATACATAATAATGATATCTATGAAGAAATTCAGTATACAGATTAAGATCGTGATCATATGTTTCATACTGCTCCTGCCGGCATTCTGTTCTACACAAGTGCGCCAGGTGCAAGAGTGTCCCTCAATCGAATATAGGGGGAAGATCTCCTTGTATGGGGAAACCCACGGGATCAAGAACATTCTCGAGGGCGAACTGGAAATATGGGGTGAGTTCTATACAATCGAGGGCCTGAGACATCTGTTTATCGAAATGCCGTATTATACCGCAGAACTGCTGAATCTATGGATGACTGAAGGGAGTGACGAGATTATTGAAGCCCTTTATAAGGATTGGGAAGGGACTTCGGCATACAATCCGGATGTCCTGGCTTTTTATATGAACATAAAACAACACTATCCCGAAACAATCTTTCACGGGACCGACGTGGGGCATCAATACGATACAATCGGGAAGAGGTATGTAAAACTGCTGGAAGACACAGGTCGGAAAGACTCTCATCAGTATGTGAGAACTCTGGAAGTCATCGCTCAAGGCAAGAAGTACTATAAAGAAAAACACAAAGTGTATAGAGAGTATGCGATGGTTGAGAACTTCTTATACGAATTGAGGAGTCTGGAGGATGAAGATATCATGGGTATCTACGGTTCTGCTCACACCGGGCTGAAGTCACAGGATCATACCAACCAGATACCCTGTATGGCAAATCAGTTGCTTGCTCTGGGGCTTTCTATAGATTCTGTAGACCTGAGATTCTTAGCAAAGGATATCCAGCCGACTCGAGTCGACAAGATCATGATCGGAGAGTCCCAGTATTCTGCTTCCTATTTTGGAAGAGAGGATCTCAGGGGGTTCCGGGATGTTACCTACAGGGATTTCTGGCGTATCGAGGGAGCTATGAGGATCTCAAGGATTATCCAAGAACCGGTGATGTCCTTCCTTTTGACAACTATCCCATGACAATTGAGACCGGACAAGTCTTCATTGTGGAACTGGGAAGAATTGACAATTCAGTGATGCGGCAGTACTACAGATCCGACGGTAACTCATGGCAGGGAAGACCAACAACAGAAGGGTTCACGGTCAACTGAACAGCCCCTGATCGGCTTGTATCTTTTAAAAACACCGAATCTGCCTACAGGTGGTGATTTTCGAGGTGATTGAATGACATAATAGAAAAAATCATAGACTTGGTACGTTAGAGTTCGGTTTATGGTACCGCAGGGGGATGGAACCTTACAGAAACCCCCGGTGTATACCACAGGCAGTCGACAGATAATGGTCTGTTCCTGGCACGAAAGAACAGTGACGTCCCCTCGAAGATACAGGCCAGACCCATACCTCCGAGTACTACCCGGCAGGCAGGACGGTGAATCTCCATATCGTACGCAGCCGCTTTCTCTCCGGATGAGCATGCACAGAGCAGCAGATCTGCGTGGCTACAGTCTATGTGGAAAGTGCAACCCGGGATCACAGAGACCCTGATACGACCCTTCGGGTCTGTATACAGACAGAACCCTGAGAGCTGCAGCTGCTGCACTCAGGGCTCAGTCAATGGTCAGAAATCATCATCATCTTCTTCTGTGGGTGCTGCAGGGATGGTATCCTGCAGCACTGCCTGTTATCTTCTGTAGAGCTTGCCGGGTACCAGATACATATCTGATGAGGCATCTCGCCCTCGAAGTACGCTGCCATGAGCTCTGCCAGCTGTGAAGCCATGGCATCGAAGTCCTGTTCGATCGTACCGACGAATGGCCCGCCCTTATCGATCTCGGCCTTGGCGAAGTCCGTACCGTCGATACCGACTACTTTCACTGAGGTGATCCCTGCAGCTTCGAGCGCCTGGGTCGTCCCATAGGCAGGTTCATCCCAACCGGCCCAGATCCCGTCAATATCACTGGAGGCAGTGAGTACGTCCTCGGTGATCTTCCTGGCGTTATCGACAGGTCCCGGTACATCGATGTGGAAACTCTGTACGACGGTGATCCCCTCATAGCTGTCGAACACCTTCTTCGCACCGATAGCACGGGCTCGGACTCCCGGATGGGGATCATGGGTATACATCAGGACCTTGCCCTCTCCTCCGATGGCATCTGCGAGCACCTGAGCGGTCTGGGTACCCAGATCTGCATTATCGGAGGTGATGTTCAGCACCACCCCGTCAGTCAGACCAGCATCAAGACCGAATACCGGGATCCCGGCTTCCTTCGCTGAGGTGATCCCCTTGGTCATCTGAGTAGGATCTCCCATACCCAGTACGATGGCATCCACATCCTGCGCCACTGCATCTTCGATCCTGCTGACCAGCAGACCGAAGTCTCCTGCAGTATCAGATACGGTCACCTTCCAGCCCCTTTCGGTGGCTTCGCTCTTGAGCTGTTCGATCACATAGGCTGTCGTCGCATTCGCCATGTAGGGTGTGACAATAGCGATAGTGGTCGTATCAGCTTGTTCGCTGCTTCCTGCAGACCACAGGGGTACAGCGGATGCTGCCAGTACACAGAGGATCAGTACTACAGTTCTCATTCTTCTCATCTTCGTCTCTCCTTTTCGTTTCTCTTCTCTCATTACTCATTACTCATCTCTGGAACACAGTCGTCATATGGTGAAACTCTTCCCTCAGAGCAGGGTAGAGTCCAGTGAACACGTCAAGGCCCTTCTGATACACCATGTGTGCCTCTCTATCGGGCATGATGATCCGCTCTATCTTCATATAGCCATCAGGGAGCCGATAGTCATCCTGCCACCCCAGGGCTTTCCCTGCGATGACCACACTGCCGAGTACCCCGTTGAGGGCACTCTCGGCTGCGATATGGACCGGGATGCCCAGGACCGAAGAGAGGATCTCCATCAGCAGCAGATTCTCAGCACCGCCGCCTGTGGCTACCACATGGGTCGCCTGTACCCCCGTACCCTCCTCGATCTTCTCATAGATGGAGGCAAGTCCGTAGCAGATCCCTTCGAGTACCGCACGGAACATCTGAGCTCTGCCGGTATCACGGCTGATCCCTATATACCCGCCCATCGCAGATGCATCCATGAAGGGCGAACGCTCTCCCTGCAGATAGGGCAGGAAGAAGAGTCCCGAGGACCCGGGTGCTGCCTGTGAGGCGATCTCCTGGAGCTGCCGGTACTTGTCTTCAGTGATACCGAAGGTATCGAGCAGCCAGGAGATCGTACCGCCTGCGGTACGCATCGCACCGATGGCGATGGTCGCTGCACCATCGGGGTGCTTGAGATTGAACATCCCGCAGGAGGGATCGACCGGCTGTGGTGTGGTGGCAGCCATCCAGCCGGAGGTCCCGATGTAGCAGGAGTAGACCCCTGCATCTCCGGCTCCCGCACCGACGGTCGAGGAGGCTGCATCCCCGGCTCCGTGGATGACCGGCAGCCCTGCAGGCAGGCTGCAGGAGGCAGCTGCCTCCGGGGTGATCTCCCCGGTGATACTCCCTGCTGATTCGATGATCGGCAGGATCTCTTCGGTGATTCCCAGCACTGAGAGGATCTGCTCATCCCAGCAGCTCGTTCGGTAGTTCAACAGCCCGGTGGTAGCTGCATTGGTCGGATCGGTGACGGACCTGCCGGTAAGTCTCCAGCACAGGTAATCATGGGCACCGAGGAGCAGGGAGGTCTCTGCTGTGAAAGCGCTGCGGCTCTTGAGCAGCATGATCTTCGCAGGCAGTGAGGAGGCATCCGGATGGTTCTGCGTGATCTCGCAGAGCTCCTGGATACCCATCGAGGCTGCGAACTGCTCGAACTCACTCTGAGCACGGGTGTCAGAGTAGAGGATCGCAGGATCACTGCACGTGCTGCCTTCGATCCTGATGAGGTCCTGCATCTGGCCGCTGAGCACCAGTGCCTGCGGCTGCAGGGAGGGGTGAGCTGCCATGAGTTCACAGACGGTATGGCAGAAGGCTTCCCACCAGAGCTGAGGATCCTGCTCGATGGCAGGGCCGTTCACGATCAGGGGATACTCCTGTGAACGGGCATCAAGGATCGTCCCGTCCCGTCCTACCAGCGATGATTTCAGGGCGGTAGTCCCGATATCGACAGAGATCAGGTACTGCATAGCGGTCTCTCCTTCTTCAGATACGGATCGAACGTACTCAGGTACGAGGAGAAGCGGATGAGGTCCGATGCAGCAGCCTTCACGAATGCCGTACCGATGATCACCGCATCTGCACCCATGGCAGCTGCCTGATGCACATCTGCTGCCGTGCTGATCCCGAACCCCAGGGCTACCGGAAGGTCATAGACTTCTGCCATCCGCTTCACTGCCTCGAATCTGCGCTTTGCTGCGTTACTTGCGGTGAACTGTCCTCCGGTACTGCCCTCGGTAGACTGCAGATAGACGAAGCCGGTGGTACAGGCAAGGATGTGTGCTATCTGCTCTTCACTCTTGTCGAACCCGATGAAGGAGACGATCTCGACCGAGGAGCCCTGCAGGGAGGTGTGCAGCAGTTCACGATGGGCTTCTGTGATGTTCGGTACCAGTACGGCAGCTGCCTGTGAGGCGATGCACGACCGGGCGAACTCGGGGATCCCGACAGCTTCGAGGGTCTCGTCGTAGAGCATGACGATGCTCCTGATGTGCTCAGCTGCTACGGCTTCCACCGAGTCGGTGATCAGCTTCGGCAGCAGTTCCTTGGGGACCGCGAGCTGTGAGAGGGCCTGCCTGATCACCTCCCCGTCGAGATAGGGATCCCGTGAGGGGATACCGATCTCCAGAGAGCTCAGGCCGTGCTCTGCACAGCAGGAGAGTGCTGCCCGGTAGCGCTCGGGATCGGGATAGAAGGAGGGCAGGTAGCCGATGAGCAGCGGCATGCCGGTGCGCTGCAGATGGTCAGTGATCAGTTCTCTCATACTCAGGCCTTCTTCTTCGCAAGGGATGAGGTGAGCACTGCGAGGATGATGATGATACCTGTGAGGATGGACTGTGCATAGGTGTTGATACCCAGGATGTTCAAGCCGTTGCCCATCGCTCCCATGATCAGTACTCCCAGCAGGGTCCCCCAGATGTTCGCTTCTCCCTCACGGAAGGCGGTCATCCCGAGGAAGACCGCAGCTGCCGCATTGAGCATGAAGGGCTTCCTGCCTGGGATGTGCCGATGCGAGCCTGCTCGTCAGGACGATACCGCCGAGGGAGGCGAAGAACCCCGAGATGCCGAAGGCGATCAGTCGGACTCCCCTGGTCCTGATCCCTGCGAGGAATGAGGCCTCCTCATTGCCTCCTATGGCATAGAGCCGTCTTCCGTAGGTGGTCTGCTCGAGCAGCAGGTAGATGACCAGCAGGGTGAGGACCATGATGATCACCGATACCGGGAACACTCCCACAGAGCCCTGTCCGAGGATGCTGAACTGTTCGGGCAGTCCGAAGACCGTGGTCCCCTTCGATATGAGCAGGGCGGCTCCGCTGAAGGCTGTCATGGTCGCCAGAGTGCCGACGAAGGCCGACAGCCCCCCGTAGGCGATGATCAGCCCGTTGAGCAGTCCCGCTGTGGTCCCCAGCCCCAGGGCAAGGATGATACTCAAGAAGGTCCCCATCCCGGCCTTCATCAGCAGGGCACAGACGATCCCGACCAGGGATGCGATGGCTCCGACTGAGAGGTCGAAGTCCCCGGTGATCATGACGACGGTCACTCCCGAGGCTACGATAGCCAGAGTGGCTACCTGCTCGATGATGTTCTGCAGGTTCCGTGCAGAGGGGAAGACATCAGGTCTGATCACTGAGAAGAGGGTAAGCAGGAGGATGAATCCCATAAGGGTTCCCCAGGTGCGTATGAACGCTCCTCTGTGCTCTTTCTTATCCGTATCGAGTGTGTGTGCTTTCATGTCGTAGCTCTCCCGTAGCAGTGGTTCAGGTATGCTTCCTGCTGCATGTTCGTGTTTTCTTTGATACAGGTCATCTGACCCTCTTTGATGAACAGGATCCGGTCTGCGAGTCCCAGGACTTCGTTGAAGTCGGAGCTCACGAGGATCACTCCGGTCCCCGATGCTGCCAGTTCCCTGATGATGCTGTAGATCTCGAATCGTGCCCCTACATCGACCCCTTTGGAGGGTTCATCGAGCATCAGGATGCGCGGTCGCTGCAGGGTGGTCCTGGCAAAGACGACTTTCTGCTGGTTCCCTCCTGAGAGGGTCCCGACATGGTTGGTATAGTCTTCACTCTTGAGCCGTACCGCCCTGCCTGATTGCAGGGTCATCTTCTTGATCTTTGCATGGTCGAGGAAGCCTGCAGTGGAGAGGTCCCGCAGCGACATCAGTGAGATGTTCTCATAGATCGATCTGCTGAGGACCAGCCCCTGCTTCCTGCGTTCTTCCGGGACGAGTACCACGGCTCGGTCTATGGCAGCTCCGGGGGAGGAGGGACGGTAGTCCCTCCCGTCCAGCTCCATCGTCCCGCCGCTGAGTGCTCGTGCTCCGAAGATCGATTCGAGCAGTTCGGTCCTCCCGGACCCGACGAGCCCCCCGATCCCGAGGATCTCCCCGGCTCTGAGCTCGAAGCTGATATCATGGACGTGTGAGTTGGAGAGGTGGGAGACTTTCAGTACCTGCTCTCCAATGGTACCGCTCTTCTCAGGGAAGGCCGATTCGAGGTCCTTGCCGATCATGCTGCTGATCAGAGAGTCCTTGGTGAACTCTGAGGTCTTCGAACAGCCTACCACCATCCCGTCTCGCATGACGGTGATCCGGTCGGTGATCTGCAGTACGTCATCAAGGTTATGGGAGACATAGATGACGGTCTTTCCCGCCTCTTTGAGCGTTCTGATCACCTTGAAGAGTTTCTCCTTCTCGATGTCAGTGAGCGCTGTGGCAGGTTCATCCATGAAGTAGACATCTCCTGCTACCGCGAAGGCTCGTGCGATGGCTACCATCGCACGGTCGACCGCTGAGAGGTAACTCACCGGTCGCCTCAGGGGGAACTGTACCTGCAGGGTCCGGGTGATCTCCTCGGTCTTCGCCTTCAGCTGGTTCCAGTCTACCAGCAGGCCGTACTTCCTGGGGTAGGAGTGTCCGAGGAAGATGTTCTCCATCGCATTGAAGTAGGTCACCAGATTGAGTTCCTGGTGGATGAACGAGAGTCGGTGGGCCGCTGAGTCTTTGCTGGACCTGATGGAGACCTCTTCTCCCTTGATGAAGATCTTTCCCTCATCGGCTTTGACGATGCCGGCAAGGATCTTGATCAGGGTCGATTTCCCTGCGCCGTTCTCACCGATCAGTCCTTGGACCTCCCCGGTGTTGAACTCCAGAGAGACTCCTTTGAGTGCCTGGACACCCGGGTAGCTCTTCTTTAGCTGCTCTATACGTAGAGACTGTGTTTCATGCATCAGATCAGGTCCTCCCACAGGTCGGTGTCGTTGAAGCTGTCGATCGAGTCGATCGTCCCCTCTTTGTTGATGATGTACTTGAAGGTGTTGCGCTTTCCCTGTCTGCTTGATGCCATGATCACATAGGGTCCCGGCAGGTATGCTTCATCATAGAGTACCACCTTGTCATGGATACTGATACTGATCCGCTTGGAGAGAAAGGCGGTACAGGCTTCGGTGATCCCAAGGGCCTGTGCTGCCTTTTCGGGCAGCAGGACCGGGGTCATGATCTCTTTGCCCTTGGTCACCATGGTCCCGGTAGTCTGTGCGAAGGACTGGTAGAGGGATCGATCTTCAGAGTACTGTTCGATCACTGCGCTGAACTGCTGTTCCACATACGACTTCTGATAGATCACCGGGGTCCCGTCTATCGATCGCAGCCGGGTGAGGGCACTGAACTGTGCATCGCTGCTGCCGAAGAGGGAACAGAGCCTGGGGTCGCTGATGTGGTGTTCGACTGATATGACGGTGGTGGTGACCGGCATCTTCTGGCGGTCCATCTCGTTCTGGAAGCCCTGCAGGCTGATCGTGTCCGAGTGTACCTCAGGAGCAGCGACAAAGGTCCCCACACCATGGATGATGTGGATGATGCCCTCCTGTTCCAGTTCGGCAAGGGCTCCCCGGGTAGTCATCACCGAGGTATTGAAGATCTCTGAGAGCTCCTTCTGGCTGGGGAGTGCCTGCCCGAGGGGGAATTCTCCTTGGAGTATCCTGGTCTTGAGGATCTGGGCTATTTCCAGATATCGTAGTTTCTTTGCCATCAGGCACACCTCTTATAGATATATAGTCTTCTAGATGTCTATAAGAATAGCATGGGTTAAGTGATCTGTCAAAGAGAATATGCAGTGTGCTGGTAGAAGAAGTTCGAGAGTCAGGAACTGCTCAGGGGAGCAGGTCCACAGACCCTGGAGAGAGAGGAGGGGGGATCAGGAGAGGAAGATGCAGGTGAGCAGGTAGTCGATGAGAGTCCCGAGGCCATCGATGACATTGTGGATGACGATGGGGACGAGGATGCTCCTGGTCCGGTAGAAGAGGATCGCATAGACGATGCCGAAGATGAAGGCGAACAGCAGCTGTCCGGGGTTTGCATGGATGATCGCCAGGGGGTTGAAGGAGATCCCGAGGTGTGCTGCGGTGAACAGCAGGGCCGCGATGACTCCTGCGATCGGCAGCTCTATGTTCCCCAGTGTCAGCACCTCCTTCCATGCGATCATGAGGATACCCATGAGGTATGCCCGGAAGAGGAGTTCTTCGGAGATTCCCGGCATGATCAGACGGAAGAGGATGACGCTGTGTATGGATTTGAGCCCGGGGTCTGTGTCGAGGATCCAGGGCCAGTTGTTGATCCACAGATAGAGCAGTTTCCCAGCGTGAAGAAGATGAGGAAGCCAGAGTGAAGGAGGTGATGGTCTTTCTGATCTGTGCTGCATGCTGCAGGTTGAATTCCCAGTGTGCAGGTCTCCTGCCGCCGATCGGCAGCAGCATGATCATCAGTGCAGGGAGCATCTGCACCACGTGGTGGATGATATCCCACCAGATGGAGAACTGCCGGTATCCTGCTATGCCTCCCAGACGGTCTGCTGCCCACCACCCAAGCTGAGGGAACAGCCATGCTGAACCGATCGCTGCAAGGAGCGTGACCGCTCTCAGCAGGACCGATGATCCGCTATGCTCTTGTATCTTTTCCATATCGCCGCACTCGCATGAGAGATCCCTGTACCACAGCTGTCGGCTGTATCATGTATCCCCTTCATGCCATCCCTCTTCATCCTCTCTACGGTCGGGCCTGCTTCTCTCTTCTGATATGATCGAGAGCCTGCCGTTGGTATGTGCATGATCATATCATACACGAAATCAGTTGGCAATTCTCCTCGTGCACAGGGACTCATCAAGGCAGGATATGTCTGAGGGCGGTGTTTCCTGAGGGGAAAAGAGTGGTATCGAAGTGTATGAGCAGCCCGATGGGCCCTGCCGCAGGCAGGGCCTGCTCACGTGAGGGTCAGCAGAGCAGGGTGGACGTTCCACTCCCTCATCTCGGAGGTGATGACCGTGACTGTCTTCCTGTTGATCCGTTTGACCCTCGCATGCTGCTCGAACCCCTGCGAATCACAGAAGGTGACATGATCCCCTACGATGAACCTCGTCATCTGGTTCAGCAGTTCCATCTCTCTGAGCAGCTTGACCCGTGAGACGATCATCTTGTTGAGTGTCACCAAATCCTTCTCATCAAGACTCTTGATGAACTCCTCTATCTTCCTGATGTCCAATCGCTCCAACTCACTACCCATCGTACCCTGCCTCTCGTGATCTTTGACCTCCCCTGAAGTTCTTCCGGTAACAGTCTGCAGCCTCTTCTCGCCGTCATGGTGCTGCAGGATCTTAGAACGAACCATCGGTGGGAATCAGGGTCGTCAGTACAGCAGGGAGGGGGAATCACTCTCAGTCGTGTGATTCCCCCTCCCTGCTGGTTCCATGACGCAGTATACATTTTTTTTATCGATTCCAGGTCGTACGCTCTCTGGTAAAGACCCTGAAAATTGGTATACTATACCCATTGTCAGAGTTATGTAGCATATGCCAACAACATGACACAGCAGGTGCTGTAGAGACCTCATGAGGCGAGGCTGAAGGGGCAGACCCTGTCGACTGTCGAGGCGCAGCATACAGCATAGGGGACGAAGAAGATCATGAACATCACCATCACAGCACTATCAGTCTTTCTCATCGGTCTGATCATGACCATGTCCGGAAGGGGCGGGGGAAACTTCTACGTACCGCTGCTGGTCCTTACCGGATTGGGGATGCATCAGGCTGCTACGATGGGACAATTCATCCTGATGATCGCAGCACTGACGGGCATGCTGGTATTCAACAGGAAGAAGCTGGTCGACTGGAAACTCGCTCTGGTCATAGACCCCCCGACAGATATCATGGCATTCGTCGGAGGGTACTACTCCAGCTATCTCAGCGGCACCACCTTGAAGATCGTACTGTCGGTGTTCCTCGTGATAGCCGGGTTCTCTATGCTCATCAATCTCAAGGAGCATCCCATACATGTGGGGAAACGGTTAGGGTACTGGCACCGGGAGTATAACGGAGAACAGTACGTGGTCAACCTCTGGTACACCCTCCCGGTCACGGCAGCAGCAGGTCTGGTAGCCGGGGCAGTCGGCATATCAGGGGGATCGTTCAAGATCCCCCTGATGGTCCTGCTTTGCGGGGTTCCCATGCATATCGCTGTGGGGACCTCAACGGCGATGGTGGCAGCGACGGCGACCATGGGGTTCCTGGGGCATTCTCTGCAGGGCCACTTCGAACCGCACTATGCCATCCCCTTAGGAATTGCGGCTCTGCTGGCCGGCATCCTCGGGGGCAGACTGGCGATCAGGACTAATCCGAAGCACCTGAAGCTGATCTTCGCCGTGACGACCTTTGTTGCCGCCCTGCTCATGATCGGTAATGCACTGCTCTCATGAGGGGCTCAGGCCTTCATGAGAGGCAGTGTATCGTCGGTCACCTCCAGCGTGATGTGGTGGTAGTCCGCTGTCTTATTCACGGCATGGAGAAACTCAGTCCTGTCGAACTCCTTCCCGACTGTGATACTCATGATCAGAGCGCGGTGCTGCTCTGAGAGCTGCCAGATATGCAGGTCCTGCATATGTGCACCAAAGCTTTCTGCAAGATGCTGCAGGCTGGTTCTCTCCTCATCTGATCGGTAGTGATCAACCAGGATGCTACCGCTGGAGACCAGCAGTCCGTATGCCCACTTGAGGATGACCAGAGCTCCCAGGACAGCTACCCAGGCATCCGGCCAGCTCTGATCGAAGAGTCTGCCTGCGAGCAGGGCGATGATCGCCAGTACTGAGGTCATGGCATCGGTGAGCACATGCAGATAGGCAGATCGCAGGTTGTGATCATGACCATGGGCATGACCTCCGGAGGAGAGCAGCAGCGCACTGACCAGATTCACCACCAGTCCCACGACTGCGACGATGAGAGCCTGGGTGTAGCTGATAGGCTGCGGTTCGATCATCCGGTGAACCGCCTCATAGATCATCGCCAGTGCCGTGATGCCGAGGATCACCGCATTGGTATACCCTCCAGCACTCCTACCTTCCCCGAAGAGAAGGCGAAGTCGGGGTCATCGGCATGCCGGGCAGCGATACGGTAGGCGAGCAGGGTCACCAGGAGGGCGAAGGTATGGGTACCCATGTGAATACCGTCTGCAAGCAGCGCCATGGAGCCGGTAAGCAGTCCGAAGACGATCTCCCCTGCCATGGTGACGAGGGTGATCCCCACGACGACCCTGGTCCGTGTGATACTCCCATGAGTATGGGCGGCGGGAAGCTTCTGGTCGCACAGTCTCTCTGTCATGATGGTTCCTCCATGACCTGCTTCACCTGCTCGAGCTGCCTGAAGAACTCCTTGCTCTCAGCCTCTCCGAGTTCCTTGGTGATCTCCTCGATGAGATGTTCATGCATATGGTGGTGATACGCATACTCCTCCCGTCCGATCTCTGTCAGCTCGATGAAGAAGGATCTCCTGTCATCAGGGTCCTTCTGCTTGATCACATACCCTTTTGCCAGCAGGCGGTGAGTCATCACCGTCAGCGTCCCGGTCGTGACTCCCAGTCTTTCTGAGAGTTCTTTCATCCTCATCGAACCGTGGTCACCCACCACTTCCAGCAGGTGCAGTTGTGCAAGAGAGATGGCTCTTCCCTCAGCTATCGAATGTTCCCATGAGTTCATCTGCTCGAAGAACTCTACCAGAATGCTTGAATACGTGTTGTTCATATCTTTTACCTTGATAATCAAGGTATATGTAAATAGGTTGATTGTCAAGGTAAAAAGAGGAAGAGGGATCAGCATTGGCATTACCACGCAGTAGCTGAGAAGAGCATCCATGAAGGAGGCAAGGAGTGCTGAGGGAAGAGAAGGGGAGTGACCTTGCAGAAGCGATGGGAAGTACAGAGATCGCATGTACAGAGTACAAGCGTATGAAGTGCATTGATAGGAATAGACATACGAGGAACCTCGGATTATCTGTCGTGAGAACAGAATCGATCCAATCCAGAGGTCGGTTCAGCTGGTAGTCGGGGAGCCTTACCGTGATCGACACGATCAGGAGGTATGGTGAAAAACAATGGGAACCGGTTCAGCACCTCCGTCGATCATATGAAACTCACTATCCCCTGATACCCATAGTACCCTGCAAAGCCTATCAGAACGATTCCCAGTAGTCGCATGGCTAGGAGGTATGCCTTCGGGTGATCGAATAGCTTGCTCTTTGCGATGAAGAGAGTAAGGACTACTCGTGTTCCGATAAGTAGGGCATAGAACCCTACCAGATATAAGATTGATGAGAGGGGATTCTTTGACCAGGATTCCACTACCGCTACGGAACCGATCGTAAACCAGAAGACATAGACATTGGGATTGAGGAAGTTTGTGATGACTCCCTGTTTGAATGAGTCAGGATTTTCCTTGCCAGGATCGATATCCAATCCCTTTGTTCGTATACCCCGTATTCCCAGTCGTGCGATGAACAGAGCTCCGAGGATGAAGATGACGCCCAGATATTGCTCTCTGTTCGGGAGTCTGCTGAAGATGAGGATCGATATGACTGCAATCGGGAAGTCAGTGATCAGAGGAGCACAGGCTATCTTGATCCCCTCGATAGCACCGTACCTGATAGTCTTTGAGATCGTGAGTGTCATGACAGGTGAAGGACTTGATCCGAGAGTAAGTCCCAGGAGGCTGCCGGATAAGAGCATCTGGATTGGGGTAAACATAAATGATGGTTTCCTGTGCAGGTCTCTCCTGAATCAGGAGAGACCATGAATTGTGATCATACCTCTTCGAGTCTGGTGATATCGGCACCGATACCTTTCATCGTCTCAAAGAATGTAGGGAAAGATACCCGAGCAAACTCAGCATGATCGACGACTGTCGGTCCTTCTGCTATGAGAGCCGCTATTGATGATGCCATGACGATACGGTGATCATGATGCCCATCGATAAAAGTCCCCTTGAGTTCTGAATGGTAGACGGTGAGCGTATCGTGAGTCTCCTCAAATCTCCCGCCCATCTTCTCGAGCTCTTTTCTGATGATAGCGGTCCTATCGGTCTCTTTGTATCTGCTGGCAGATACATTCTTCAAAACCGTCTTCCCCTCAGCCTTACAACCCAGGACGGCGAGAGCCGGCACTGCATCAGGGGTCCCGGAACAGTCGATCTCGATCCCATGAAGCGTCTTACCGCCTTTTATGGTGATCCCGTCTAATCCATTGTTCCTGATCTCGACATCTGCACCCATCCGTCTGAGGATATCGACATATGCCCGTTCTCCTGCATAATCTTCTGTGTCCAGATTATGGAAGGTCACATCAGAGTCGGTGATCGCCGCTGCTACTAGGGGATATCCTGAGGTTCCCCAGTCAGCCGGGATATGGAAATCAGCAGCTTTGAATTTCTGTCTGCCTGTTACCCAATATTCACGATAATCATCACTATGCTCTACGGTGATACCTACCTGCTCGAGCATCCCTAAGGTCATATTGATATAAGGGATCTCAAGCATCTTCTCATCGGTGATGGTGATATGGGTGTCTTCTTCAGCCATGGAGCCGGCTACGAGGATGGGGGTCAGCCACTGTGAATTATACCCGGGCATTGATGCTTCACCACCTTTGAGTACTCCCTTTACCACTAGAGGTGCAAGACCATTGCCTCTCGTAGAGACGATATCCGCCCCCAGCATATTGAGCGCATCGATCTGGGGACCTGCAGGTCGATAGCATATCTGATAATCGCCGGTGATTATCGAACAGCCTTTGATAAGACTTGCTGCGGCTACAACCATATAGAAACCTGTCCCGGAGTTCTCAGCATCAAGCACACTGCTGGGGACACTGAGGTTACCGCCAGATCCTTCAATGACCCACTGTTCAGGATCTGAAGTGTCTATTGAAACACCCATAGCTTCAAACATCCCGATGATCGAAAAACTATCGAGATTCAGCAATGGGTTATATACCCGTGTTCTGCCTTCAGCCAGAGAACCGAGAACGATAGCACGGGCTGTACCGGATTTGTTACCCGGAACACTGACCTCACCTTGCAGTGTTTGTGTGTTACGAACTAAAAATTTCATTATTCATACCTTTGATCATAGTTTAATGTAAATGTTTACAGTTGTACTGTACGCCTAAAATGGTCTTTCTGTCAATGATAAACTCTATATTTAAGAAAAGAATAGGATTGACAGATGGGTTTTATAGTGTATGATGAGATATATAGTAAATGTTTACAGTTATGCTTTATTCATAAACAGGAGTAGGTAGATGAAAAGGAAAATCACGTCAATCGTATGTATTCTGGTACTTGTTAGTTCCTTCAGCTTTGCAGCTGGACAGCAGGAGAGCAGTCAGACGATCTCAATTGCAACAGCAGGGACCTCAGGTGCTTTGTATCCCATGGGAGTAGCTTTAGCAGAGGTGCTGAATGCCAATATCGATAATATGACTGCATCAGCAGAATCAAGTGGTGCCTCATTAGAGAATATGAGAAATCTCATGCAGAGGAATGTAGAGTGGGGGATCAGCCAGAATGAAGTAGCTTATCTTGCATATGCGGGAAAAGGTACGTATGAAGGTGCACAGTTCAGTGATCTCAGATCACTGTTCGGAACCCTTATCAGCTGGGTACAGATATTTGTTCCTGCTGACAGTGACATTGAGACACCTGCAGATTTTGCAGGAATGAGAATCGGTGTGGGTCAGGCAGGCAGCGGTGGAGAAGCTGCGGCTAAGAAAGTCTTAGGGTATTATGGACTGGACTATGATTCGATCCGACCTGAGTTCATCTCTGATGCAGAGATGGTAAATGCTCTTAAGGATGGAGTGATCGATGGGTTCATCAGTACCCATCCACTGAAATCAGCTGCATTGCTTGACCTTACCACCACTTTTGATGTTAAGATCATCCCTGTACTGGATGAGAACTTCTATGCAGAATACCCGTACTACACAAAGAAGATCATACCTGCAGGAACTTATCGTGGCGTAGATTATGCGGTAACCACACCAACTTCCCGAATCGTCATGTACACAACAAAAGATGAATCAGTAGAGGAGACCTATGAAGCGATGAAGGCTGTATGGGAGAATATGGATGCATGGGTCAACGTGCATGCAGCAGTAGCTGCATACACTAACTTGGAAGATGCTTGTATCAATCTTTCTGCACCTCTACATGCCGGGGCTGCAAAATTCTATCGAGAACAGGCTGTGAATATCCCAGCAGAATATGAACCTATTGACTAGACGGATCCTACTGAAGCTGCTCCTTGCAGCTTCAGTGATCTGTATGACCGGTTGTATTACAGAGGTCCATCTCGTAATAGAGAACAGCACTACAGATACGGTGCTGTTCTCAGAACCGGTAGCACAGATAGATCATGTGACATATCACTATACACAATCATATGATCGGGGTCTGATCACCGAATTCTTCAGGGTAACAGGTGCTGGCCTTGTTCCGACGAAGATGATCTTTGATACCGACTCATACGATTATCATGGAACGCGGTACCCCAGCAGCACTATTACCAAAATCGATGATGCCTACGTTGTCGATATCAAGAAGGCCGCAGCCTATCCGGGGATCGGTTATCGAGTAGGGTACACGATAGAACAGCAGATGGAAGTATACACGAATGCAGGTATATATCATCTTAGATTTCAGCAAGCAGGTGATCCTGGAGATTACATATCAGTTAGACTACAGTAGGAGAATGCAACATGATAAAGAAAGACGTCGCTAGTAAGCGAGTCATTGCCGTGATAGCTGCGGCTTTATCTCTATTCCATCTATATACCGCATTGTTTGGTGTCTACACACCAATCTTGCAGGGGGTATCCATCTATTTACTCTTCTTGCCCTATCGATGCTTATGTACACCGGAAAGAAATCTGGTGAGAAGGATGAGGAACATATATCACTGCTGAGGCTGTTCTTGTTCATCACAGTAGTAGTGATCGCATTGATCTTTCTCTTCTCGTTGAGTCCTGACGAGATATTGAAGAGGGGAGTCTTCGGACCCACCCGGTTTGAACAATGGATAGGACTATGTGTGCTGATCTTTGTTTTGGAAGGTACCAGAAGGACTGTTGGCTTACCTATCGTCATCGTTGCCCTGATATTCATCATCTACGCACTCTTCGGACGCTATATGCCATCAGCTATCGCACATAAAGGCTATTCGATCTGGCGATTGATAGATAATCTTTCGTGGACGACTCAGGGGATCTTCGGTATCCCCATAGCTGTATCATCGACGTTCGTCTTCATATTCATCCTCTTTGGAAGTATGCTCGATAAGCTGGGTGCTGGAAAGTTCTTCATAAATTTCGCCTATGCTCTTTCAGGCCACAGGCAAGGTGGTCCTGCACAGACCGCAGTTATCGCAAGCGGACTCATGGGGAGTATTTCAGGATCCTCAGTGAGTAATGTGGTCACCACAGGAGCCTTCACGATCCCTCTCATGAAGAAGACCGGGTATGATGCTGAATATGCCGGGGCCGTAGAGGCTGTAGCTTCTACAGGGGGCAGATCATGCCTCCTGTCATGGGAGCCTCTGCATTCGTCATGGCAGATATGCTTGGAGTACCCTATTATCAGGTCGCGCTCTCTGCGTTGATCCCTGCGCTGCTCTATTTTCTCTCAGTCAGCTTCATGGTGCGCTACCAAGCAAGCAAGAAGGGGCTCAAAGGGGTTCCGAAGGATCAGCTACCCTCTGCAAAGGCTGTGATGAGAGAGGGGTACTACGTAGCTATCCCGTTGATGGCTTTGATCTATTTCCTCTTTATTCGTATGTACTCACCGATGAGGCTGGTGTCTTTACGATCATCATCCTCATTGTGGTCTCACTTCTCTGGATGTGGAAACGCGAACATAGGATCATATGGCGGGAGATCCTCGAAGCTCTCGTCTATGGTGCGAAGATCGCAGTACCTGTCGCTATGGCCTGTGCATCAGCAGGTATCGTCATCGGGATCGTGTCGTTGACAGGTCTAGGAGTCAGATTCACCCAGTTGATCATAAGCCTCTCAGGTGGAAATCTGTTTCCCGCTTTGATACTTACCATGATCGCCTGTTTGATTCTCGGGATGGGATTACCAACGACCGCTGCCTATATCATCACCTCAGTATTAGCAGTCCCTGCTCTTACCTCCATGGGTGTCGAACTGATGGCTGCTCATCTGTTCATCCTCTATTTTGCCATCATCTCATTCATCACACCACCTGTTGCCATCTCAGCCTTTGCAGCAGCCGGTGTCGCAGGGTCGGATAGCATGAGGACCGGACTCAAAGCCTTCCGTCTCGGTATAGCAGGATTCATCGTTCCGTTCATGTTCGTATATGGTCCATCGCTCCTGCTCATAGGTTCCTGGTATCTGATCCTCATCAATTGTGTGAAGGCGATCTTAGGGGTCATGCTGTTAGCAGGTGCATTAGAGGGCTGGTTCTTCGATCGATCTCTTACAGTGATACTGCGTGTCATATTGGGAATGAGTGCGATCATGCTCATATTCCCAAGGATCTGGTCAGGTGCCGTAGGCATGGGACTCTTGCTTATAGCGTTTATAATCAATAGAATGACTGCTGAAACACTTAGTTAGAGAGGGAAAGTGGCAAAAGGAAAGTCAGAAACACTAATTGATGTTGCAAAATACGCAGGTGTATCTATCGCAACAGTCTCCAGATATCTAAATGGGGTGAAGGTACGCCCGGAACTTGCAGCTAAAGTTGCTGATGCAGTCGAGAAGTTCGACTACCGACTCAATCCTGCTGCTCGACTGATCAAAGGTCAGAAGAGCGGTACGATAGGGTTGATCCTCCCTGAGCTGGATCATCCCTATTTTGCTGCATTGCTTGAAGGGGCAGCAGAACAGGCACGTGAATTCGGACAGAATATCCTTGTTGGCTCCTGCCATGGTAAGCATGAGGTGGAGGAGCAGACAATCGATCAGTTTGCGCATAACATCCTGGATGGTCTGATCTACACACCTGTTGCAAAGAGTGTGAATCTCATTGAGATCGAAGCTTTTCGAGAACTGCCGGTAGTCATCGCCGCAAGAGACCAAAGCGTCTATCCCCAGCTCCCCCATGTGTATCAGGACACTCATGGAGGGTATCTTTCCACAAAGTACCTTCTCTCCCTGGACATCGAAAGATCGCTTTCTTCGCCAGTTTTTGGGAGCCTGATTTCACTGAGAAGGAGATGCTCGAAATACTGAAGACTCCTGGAACAGGAGTCTATTCGAGTCTCAACAGATTTCGTGGCTATCTCGATGCTTTAGAAGAGTTTGGTGTAGAGTATGATCCAAGACTGGTAATCAAGTGCAGTTATGGTTTCGAAGATGGGAAGAGCTCTGCTAAACATCTGCTCTCAAGGATGATAACTTTTGACTCGATCGTCACTGCCTCTGATTATGTAGCTTGTGGTGTTATCGACACCTTGGAAGCGCAGGGGATATCAGTTCCCAATGATGTATCTGTCATGGGCTATGGGGACCTTGAGTTGAGCAAGATGATCAAACCACAATTATCTACCATCCATCAGAACATGTTCGAGATAGGCAAGCAATCTGTACGGTCGCTGTATGAGGTGATCCATGAGCGAACAGCTGAAGATATCATGCTGGATGTAGAGCTTGTCGTTCGTGATTCTACGAGTAAGAAAGATAGCTGATAGACTCCCTGAAATCTTAAAAATTAAAA
>LQAJ01000116.1_pt1 | contig 47255 bp, 55 predicted proteins | sample 1535811 | NCBI WGS metagenome assembly LQAJ01 (sample SAMN04331587, study PRJNA305678) | bioreactor metagenome | isolation source: bioreactor_6 inoculated with Wadden Sea sediment 2nd replicate of a... | place: Germany: Wadden Sea, Janssand Flat
GCCCCTGCCGGCCGGGGCCACCCGGTCGACGCCCCCTGGCCAGGCCGGGGCCACGGTGATCCCCTCGCGCCGACCGGCCCTGGCCCTGGCCAGGGCCACCCGTGGCCAGCCCGACGAATGATACATGATACAGACTGACCTCAACTCACAGTGTGTTACACGCGACGCACGTGCGTGCGAAGCTGGCGCTTCATCCGAGTTCGTCACAGGCGACCGGCTCGCGTGAGCGCGGCACGTGGCGCGTGTGCGGTCGCGCGTTTTATATAGCAGTCTACTTCCCTCTCTACTATTGGTAGATTCCCTGTATCGCGAATCTACGATCCGTGTAAAGCCAGGTTGTAAGGGGCATATCCCGCACCTTGCCAGGGGGATCACGGGTGGTTAGATTCTCCGGGTGGAGGTCCCATGCGGGCCACCCGACACACACGGACGAGCCACGGCGGCTAACGGGCTGGCGACTAACCACCCGGATTCACACACGGAGCGACTAAAATGGAACCGACGACTGTTTCCTGCACTTGCGGTAACACTCTGGGAACTATCCTCCTGACGGGCAACGCGCTCGCCGTTCAGCTACGCTGCACGTGTGGTCGACGCTACTCGATCACTAACGGTATCGTGGCCGAGGTCGACGCTCACTTGCGCGGCCTTACCAACGACGCAGTCGAGGCTATCGAGAGCAGCGACGATCCGTTGACGGTGAAGATGGCCAAGCTCGAGTCGCTGGCGAAGGAAGCATCGTCGATGAGCGCCAAGTTCTCCCGGCTCGCCAAGCGACAGGAGTACGCTTTCGGTAACGTCGCCCACCTCGCACGTACCACGAGCAAGCGACTGTTCGAGGCGGCCAACGCATCGGTCGCAAAGGCTGGTCGCTACCAGCGCAAGGCGGAAACGGAGTTCGACCGGAACCTGATTGAGAACATCGTCAACATCGCCACCGTGCGAGTGATGATTCAGCCCGACTTCACTGTCCTCGGCAAGCCCTTCGACAAGAGCAAGCTCGAGAACGACGCCATCTACCGGGCCGCCGCCGCGACGGCCCTGGGTATCAAGTAACACACGCACTCGACCGAATCCTCGGTCGACTACCCGCTGGTTCGCCAGCATCACACACGGAGCATAACCATCATGGCTATGACGACCATCCTGCCGCAGTTCATCGACACTAACCCCGGCCACGACGCTGTCGACCACAGCGACCGCGCGCCCATCATTCAGACGGTGATGAAGAACCAGCTTCTCGACGAGATCAACGACCTGGACTACGACATCGAAGTGCCCATGTTCGTCACCCCCGAGTACCTCGACATCCGCGAGTACACGGTCGAGGAAGCGTGGGTCGCGTTCTGCCAGAACTCCATGGACAACGGCTGCTGCGACGACCGCCACATGGATGTGTTCACCACGGAGGCCCGGTAGACCACCATGAACATCGACGACTACACCACCATGTTCAACAACCTCAACGCCGCGTTGGCGGTCGCCAACGCCGAAGGCGACAGTGTGCTGGAGCAGAAGCTCCTCGACGCCGTCAACCACATGCTCCACGGTATGCCGACGCCGACCAAGGACCTCGCAAAGCTGCACATCTACCAGCCCACGCGCCGCATCGACGTCGACCGCTTCGCCCAACTCCTGTCGATCCCTGTGCTCTACGCCTACGAGTACCGCATCCACGGTCAGCAGACGCGCGATGAGGTCGAAATGTGGTTCCCGCACGACATGCGTGCGTGCATGGCCTACGAGTTGAGCGTCTATCTCGACCTCGACTCGCATAACATCTGGTTCGTGTGGGTGTTCACCCCCTCGCACGACGACGGCACCGACGGCGACCCCACCTACATCTTCGACTGCGTCCAGTATCACGAGCCTCTCGTTCGTGAGTACTGCGACCGCAACAACTTGAGCTTCGACGACACCGAATACTACATCAACGCCGTTGACGGCATCGACTCCTGGGAGTAAACCATGGCCAAGAACACCGACAAGAAGCCGCAGAACACCGGACCCAAGACCATCCGACGCTGGGCTGGCGACATGCACCCGCAGTTGCCCAGCCGCTCCGGCATGGGCGCGCCCTCGACGCGCAAGGCCAGCCCCCGACGCTGGAAGCGCGACCGCCAGCGTGCCGCGAAGGAACGCCGCGTGATCTGGTCCGCCGTGGCCCGCGCCTGCAACGCGTTCAGCATCGACAAGAGCAACATCGCCAAGTGGAAGCGGGAAGGCGTGGTTCCCCAGCACGTCATCGCACGCATCGACGACCCGTTCGTGCGCCTCGTGCTGTACGGTCGCGCCGCCCCCGCTGGCTGGTCGAGCGTGATCGCATGATGCACCCCCACGACACCATCTTCACCATCCTCGACCGACTGTGGAGCGACTGGCTGTGGCCGGGGCTGCTCATCGGTGCCTTCCTGTTCATCGTCGTGTACTCCTTCTTCGGTCTGTACGAGTAGAGTATCCATGCGCTCCGACTACACAATCCGGTACGAGCCCGCAACGCATGTGCGTTGGGTCGTGCTGGTGCGTGCGGTCGAGCGCCCCCCATCCAAGGAGGAAAAAAACACTCACAGTCTGTACCCCGTGAGTACGAAACAAGCGCAGCCCTCGCGCGTCACGGAAAGGCCGGGCTTCGCACATGAGCGCAAGCGTGTTCGTCAGCTGACGAGATTCGAGTGCCATGAGTGAGCAGCAGGAGGGCACCATAGGATGCGAGTCGGGCCGCTTGTTCGCAAGCGTGACTCGCATCCAGCGTCGGTGGGTATGCTTCCCACCCTGACGAGCCGAGCAAGGCGAAACGCTGTGTTAAAAGAGATCGTAAATCCACCGGGCTACCCGCCTGGTCACAGGAACTACCTTGACTTTGTTCTCGACGAGAGCGACGTCGTAGTACGCATACACAAACGCAAAGTACACAGCGTGTCACATGACTCACACGTATCCCTGATCGGGTCGAGCCTCGACTCAATCAAGGCCAGGTTCACACTACGGAGAATCACACGATGAACGGTCAGACTGAACAGAACGTGAAGTCGTCACAGCGTAAGCGTCGCTCCCGTAAGCGTACGCCACGCCACGTCCACGACTCGCGCCCATGCCCTAACCCGTGGATGTTCGCGCTCCACGAGAACTGTCTGGTCTTCGGCCCCGCGCATAACATCTGCGTGGAAATGCGCGACTGGCGCAAGTCGGAAATCTGGCCGGAGTGGTACCGTCAGGCTCCACTGTCGAAGCACAATCTGATCCGTGCTTTCCAGTACAGCGAGCAGCATCCCCTCGACTGGCGCGACAAGCTCCGTATCGCAGAGCTTATGGAACGCAACGTCGGTCAGCAATTCCTCCTTGGGCGAGCCCTCGCGCATAAGGGTTCCGCCGAGCGCATCGACAAGAACAAGGACGCGGAGACTGGTAAGTACACCGGTGCCCCGCACATGACCGTGTACGAGGAACACACCGAGCTTCTGCCACCGACCGAAGAACCGATGCGTTCTATCTACGATGCTACCGGCGCAGATAGTCTGCTCGTTCACACAACGGTCAAGGAAGAGCGCCCGTTCTTCCAGTACGTGAAGACCGTACTAAAGAAGAACCCGTACAGTCAGCAGCTTATCGGCATCGAGTTCCTGTACGACATGCTCATGGCTGGCGCGCTGTACGACATGCGCGTAGGTAAGACCACGACCGCCATCGGTACCGGCAAGCTACGCTACCGCGAAGGTGACGTCGACGCGCTGTTCATCGTAGCGCCTGCGCCCATCCTCGAGTCGGTGTGGTTCGACGAGCTTGTCGAGGAAGGCTTCGAACCATACGTGATGAACAACGGTTCGGCGGTCGACGGTGCCGTGCTCTCCGACTGGAAGTACAGCCCCACGCCAATCGACGGCTCAAAGATCAACGCCTTTATCATCAGCTTCGAGTCGCTCACGAACCGCATGGAGTTGATCGCGAAGTACCTCGACGTGTCAAGGTTGTTCATCATCGTCGATGAATCCTCCAAGTGTAAGAATCCGCGCGCCGTCCGCACGGAGAGCCTGTTCAAGCTGACGTACGGGGCGCGCTTCGTGGTGCCGTTGACTGGTACACCGATGGAGAACGGGCCGCAGGACTTCTGGTCGCAGGCGTACATCATCGACCGGGGCGTGCGCTTCCGGTCCACGTTCAACTCCTGCTGCGACTACTGGCTCGTGCTCCAGCGTAACGGGCGCTGGGCCGTGAACTCCAGTCGACGGCTTGAGTTCGAACTCGCGTTGCAGAGCATCGGGCTGCGCTGGATTCGGTCGGAGGCTGACCAGTTCGGCGGCAAGGATTCCACGATGCGGTGGATTCTGACTGCACCCAATGAGGAACAGATCAAGGCTACCGACGACGCTATCATGGGGTTCGTTGAAACCATGGAAGGCGACGTGGCTGCGCTCAACACGCACATTCTGACGCTCATGGGCTACCTGCGTGAGATTTGCTGCGGCTACAACAAGGTCAAGCTCGAAGCGGAGGGGCCTTACAGTCGCTTCCGGTTCAGCTACGACCCGAAAGTCCTGTGGATGGAAGCGTTCCTCATGGGCAACCCCGGCGTTCCAGTCGTGCTCTACTGCGAGTTCAACGAACACGAGCAGATGATGTGCGAAATGATGGACCGCATCGGCGTGAGCTACGTGTGTCTCTCGAAGGCTGGCCGTGGTGACGAGCGTAAGTTCCAGAGCGGCGAGGTTCGCGTGCTGGTCGCCAAGCCGACGCAGGTGTACGGCATGACGCTCAACCGCGTGCAGGCTGTCAAGGACGGGCTTGGCTCGTATCCCGCTATCGTGTACGCCGCGCCGACGTGGCAACTCGGGGCGTTCCTTCAGTCGCTGGCCCGCTGCCACGGCACCGACCCGATCACGAACAAGAGTATCAACACTCCCATCTACATGCTCGCGACTGCTGGCAGCATCGAGTCGGAGAAGATCATCCCGGCGTGAAGAAGAAGAAGAAGGTCGAGGAAACTCTGCTCAAGGACTACGACCGCAAGGGCTACCATTCCTTCGTCGACGAGCTTCGCATCGACCCCAACAAGATCACCGATGAAGTGTTCGACGCGCAGGAAATGTCGGCGCGCCTCATGCTGCGCATCTCGCCAGAGCGTCGACCGACACACAAGCTGATTCACAGCGTTCTGCGTAAGGCGCACGTGAAGCTCGACGATGTTACCGTCGATGTCGACCTCGAAGTGGTGAACAACTACAACGACCAGCAGTACCAGCAGTACCACATGGTCAAGTCGGCTATCTACCTACTCGAAAAGTTTGACGCACGTGGGTACAAGCGTAAGAAGAACGCTCGTGCTCGCACGGAAGAAGGAACAGCGGACGCCGAATGGGATGCCGCTGACGTATAACGGAGACTGGTAGCCAATCCAGCGAGTCACAACATGGAGAATCACAACATGGACAAGCGAATCACCGTCGACGACTGGTGCGAGATTGCACAGAGCGGTTTCATCAGCGCGAAGCAGTCGCGTCACTACGCAGAGTTCGCCCGCGTGAACGAGGAAATCGACACGCAGTTGTCGGAGAAGCGCGGCGAAGTCTTCACGAACATGTGCACGGAAGAGTCGTGGAACGTGCAGTACGACGCCTGGTCCGAGAGCGTGCCGCTCGACAGCGACGGGTGGGATACGTTCCGCAAGGAGAACCCGCCGCTGTACTCCGGCGTCGACGGTCGCATCGACGCCCCGGTGGAGGGGCCGAGCAAGACCGAAGGCATGGAGGGCATCCTCGAAGCCGTCGCACAGCAGTCGTTCGGTCGCTCCCGTGGTGATGCGCTCACCACCCGCTCGTGCGTCATGTGCGGAAAGCCCGCCGACAAGTTCCGCGACGAACTCTCCGAGAAGGAGTACCTGATCTCCCGTCTGTGCCAGGCGTGCCAGGACAGCATCTTCGGAGTGTGACATGCCGTTCGCAGGTAAAGATTTCATCGGTGACGTCGTCGGCCACATGGAGACGGCTAACCGAGAGTACGGCTTCCCTCGTTGTCGCGGTCGAACCAAGTGTGGTCGCCAGTGCTGGAAGGCACCCGGCCATGACGGTCCCCACCTCGTGCTTCCTGTTGGGACCGCACACGACAAATCCGTACGCCGCATCATTCGTGAGCGGCGCGACGTTCCCATCAACGTGCTTATCGGCATGCTCATCTTCGGTCAGGAGCAATAGAACATGACCCCCGGAAACGCAATCCCCTCCGCAGTCGACATCATCCTGGCGCACGCACGCCGGGAACGGTGGAAGAACCGATGGCTGACCATCGGTGAGATGCCGTTCTCGATTCGCCAGTCGTCGCTGCGAACCTACCACAACTGTAAGCGCAAGGCGTTCTACAGTCTCGTCGCTGGTGAGAAGGGCGGTCTTCGCCCGGCCTACTTCATCATTGGGAGCATGGTCCACTACGTTCTGGAGTCCATGCTCAAGCACGGCAGCAGACCGACGCCCGCCACGCTGGAGTTGAAGCTCGACGAGCTTCGGGCCGAGGATGAATACGACCTCGATATGACCAACACCGAGTTCGTCGCCCGCATGTTCGATACCGACGCGTTCTACGGCATGAGCCTGATGGACATTTGCAACATGATCGTCGTCTGGCTCGAGGCTGGCGGCTACGAAGTCAAGGTGTCGGAGAAACGCTGGGACGTCGTCGTTGGCAACGTGGCCTTCCAGGGTACCATCGACGTGCTCGCTACCCGCAACATCGACGGGCGTGTGTACAACATCATCGCTGACTTCAAGGCGGGTGGCATCGCTGACAGGTTCTTGGGCAAGGGCTCGTGCAAGGCGGTGTCGTACCGCGACGAGGAAGTCACCCAGTCGAACCAACTCCAGATGTACGACTGGGCGATGTACCGGCTGCACGGCGCGAAGGCTCACCGGTACGCGTACATCACGCCAGTCAATCTCGTTCCCAACGCGACCGGTAAGAACAAGGGCAAGCCTCGCGGCGACCTCATGTTCGACCAGCCTGCGGTGACGCTCGATCAACTGCTCTCGTATGAGGACGACCTCTTTGCCATGGTCAAGGAGATCGAGTACTCACGCATCCACAACTCTTGGCCGAGACTTCGTCCCGAGGTTTTCGGCAAGCTCGACTGTCTGCGGTGCCCACACAAAGTGGCGTGTTTGGGTATCCGCGAACTGAACACCGGTGGTGCCGACGTTGGTACCGGCGGTGTCGCACACACGAACCTTCCGCCACACTTGCGTGGAGTGACACTGACATGATCGGCCCGTTCGAATACGACTTCGAAGACGAGGAACTCGATAGCGAGGACCTCGAAGACGAGGAAGAAGACACCGACGAGTACGAGGACGAAGAATACGAGTACGAAGATGAAGAGCACTCGTCGGAGTGGGACGTTGATCCCGAGTTCGACGACGCAAACCCCAACCACACCTACGACGTAACCTACGAAGAGTAGGACGTTACATTCACCCAAGAGAGGAAACACCATGTCGAATGACATCGCCCGCGCAGCGACTGCGCATCTCGGTCAGGCGTTCGAGAACTACGACATCGAACAGGACGCTGACTACATCACCAACCCCAACGCTGGCTTCGCCACGGTCAAGATGTCGACCGATGGCTTCTTCGTGATCAGCATCGGTGACCAGAACCTGCCGCCCGTCGAAGACCTGTACTTCGTGGTCGTGAGCATCTTCGGTTCCCGCGCCCTGTTCACGGAGGAAGGCGACAAGCCCGTCTGCTCCACCCCGTTCCTCCCGCCGACCAAGTCCGCGAAGAAGGACTGGGAAGGCGTGTGGCGCAACGAGGATATCAGCCCCGGCTTCGACATCTCGCAGGTCGAAGACTACCCCAACATCCTGTGCCGTCGCTGCCCGTGGGCGCGCTTCGGTTCCGACGAGCGCTGGTGTGACGAGAACGGTGGCAGCGGTGGTCGCGGCCCCGCGTGCAAGGAGAAGCGTTTCCTGTACGGCTACGTGGTCAAGCAGACCAGCGAGCACCAGGGCATCCCGCTGTACGAACGCGTCAACGACACCATCCACCGCCTGATCCTCCCGGCGACCTCCATCAAGACCGTCGAAGGCATGGTGGTCAAGGCCAAGTCGGGTGGCGTGCCGCTCCCCGCTGCGGCGTTCCGCCTCCAGGCGAACGTCATGTCCTCGGGCAGCATGAAGTGGTCGGTGCTGAAGGCTGACATCAAGGGCTTCATCGGTCAGGAGACGTGGCCGCACGTGCTCGAGGCGCGCCAGTTCATCACCGACGCGATCGCCTCCTTCGGTCAGGCGGACGAGGAACCCTACGGCTCCACGCAGACCGAGCCCAGCGACGACGAGCCCGTGGGTGAGCCCGCCTACCCCGGCGACGACGGCACCGGCTTCTAATCTGAAGTCTATGGCTCCTTGACCGGTAGCTGAATGGCTTCGCTGTACGGCGTTAGCAAATCCGGTCTCCCCTTTCATACTCGGGTGACATTATGTCGACAGAAATCCGCTTGGAAATCGAAGAGCGCCAGACAACAGAAGGCAAGGACTACTACGTCGCGCAGACGTTTATGCTCGGTGCCCGTTGGCTCATCTTTGTCTACGACGCCGTGAAGGACGAGAAGTCCGGGCGTTGGATTCGACCGGGATTCCTCGAGGTTCGACCAACGAAAGAGAGTGACAAGCAGTTGCACGACGTGTGCGACAAGTTCTCCGTGCCCCTGTTCGTGAAGCGCGACCGTCTCGGCAACGAGTTTCTCGGAGCGACGTTCAAGGTGCTCGGCGCAGAGTTCATCTGTGTCATCTTCTACCCGGAACGCTGTACCGATTCCGACGAGATTCTCAAGAACGCCGTGCTCATCCTTCGGCCCGCAGCGTAGGCAGTCACGTGCAAGCCTTCTTCACGCAGGCAAGGCTCGACGCCTTGTTCGACGACCACTCCATCCCTTGCTATTGGGATGGAGTGGTCCTTCGTCTCGCCGTAACCATCGGCGGGAAAGGGTACAGTTTCGCTGTCGATGAAGAAGGGTTCGTCATCCCGGAGCTTTGCCACATCACCGACGACGCCCCTGCTCACTGTTACGGCGCGACAAATCGTAGCGTGTGCTGCACGCAGATCACGGGCTGGCGTCACTACGACCTGTTCGTTGATGTGCCGAAGACTGTGTTCAACACGAATGAAGCAAGGCGACGGGGCGACAAGCTCGGCGTGCTTTTCGGAGAGTTAAGTGCCGCCGACTTAATCACGCCAGAAAATATCAGTTGGTTCCTTACTGAAGTCAGCCGCCACCCGGAGTGGCTCGACTACCACGCTCTTGCTGTAGTGAGTATTAACAATCATGCCGTCTGATCTCCGAGAACAAGTCTTGATGCGTATGGATATGGATCGTGAGCTTCACGATCTGCTGGGTAACCACGACTGGGCAGGCGGAAATGAGTACAGGTTTAGGTGCCCGAATAGTGGCGCACATGGGAACAACGACAAGAACTTTAGTCTGCTCGCTAACGCTACTTCTGGTCTGTGGGGCTGTCAAGGCTGTGGCAACAAGGGAGACATCTTCGCCCTGTATGCTGACGTCAAGCATCTGGATCGACAGCGCGATTTCAGCACAATCCTTCGTCAGTTGGCAGCGAAGTATGGCGTCGGACTTACCACTACTCGTTTCGACAGGTCAGGCGCCGGGAAGTACAAGAAGGCTCGTGGAATCAGAATCATCCCGAAGGACCACAAGGAGCTTGGTACCTGGACTATGAAGACTGGAACGAGAAACCAGTTGACTCCCAGGGCAATCCAAGGACTCGCGGAGAACTACGGCATCACAGTCGAGACAGCTATGGCGCGTGGGTACATGCACCACGGTCGCAGGCTGTGGATTCCCATTCACAAGGACTACATCAACACACACGACGTTCGTAAGTCACCGCTGGTTAACTTCCGCAAGCATGACATACTGCGCGAAACATGCGTGTGGCTCGACGACGAAGGTAACGAGTACAAGAAGAAACCTGGTCGGCCAGCGACGAAACCACACTGGAAGTACGGTAAGACTATCTCCGTGCGTGGATACGGTTCGTGTTACGTGTACCCGATGCAGGAGCTACTTCGCAACGGAGAGCTATGGGTCGTCGGTGGAGAGTTGAAGGCTGACTTGCTGGTACAGCACGGCATCCCAGCCGTCACATTCACGGTCGGTGAGGGGAAGTTCAACAAGAATCTGATGCAGCATTTCTCCGGCAAGGTCGTCAGGGTTCTGATGGACATTGACAGAGCCGGGGAGGCTGCACGCACGACGCTTGCACAGGCGTTCGCGAACAACGGCGTTCTCGAGTCTTGGGCAGGCAGGCTACCGACCGACGGCCTACCAGCCAACGGCGACATCACTGACTACATGAAGCTACACGGCTGGAACAAGTCGTGCCTCGACAACATCGAGTGGGAACGCTTCATGCCGGAGCGTGTCATGTCCAAGGAGGACGTGTACAACGACCCGGAACCAGCAGAGAAGATTCCCGACTTCGACGACCTCACACTACAGAAGTTCGACGAACTGTTCAACCCGCTTAACGCGGACAAATGGATTAAGGTGCCCTATGTTGTCGCAGGTAGAGCAGAGTCTCCTTACCTTGTTCCTCAAACTGTCACGGCGGTCTGCGAGGAAGGAGGCGTCGCTGGGGAAATATCAGATATGTGTCGCAACTGCCCCCTTCCAGAATGGCAGCACGAGCGTAGTATCGAGCTTGATTCGTCGGAGCGAGTTTCGTTTGCAGGTCAGAGTCCTGCCAAGATCAGAAAGCACCTGCGCGGACGGCTCGGGCTCCCGCGTTGTCATAGGCCGGACGTTCATTTCCGTAACGACTCTGTGGAGCCACTGGTAATCATTCCTACTTTGGATGCAAACCAGTCCGGCGACCAGTTTAACTACAGGCAACACGGCATCTGGAAAGTCGGCGCCGACCATCAGGCGGAGAACCACGCATACGAGTCGGTCGGCAAGGTCATACCTCAACCAAAGGATGGAAGGTTCACCTTCGTCGTCGGTCGTCAGCGGCCCCTCGATAACGACATCTTCTCGTACAGGTTTGACCTCGAGAAGCATCGGCGGCTTCACGACGTCATGTGGTCGGGTGGGCGCAGGTATATCGCTGACGTGTTCACAGGGCTGGTTGATGACATGCGCGACCACGTGCTGCACAAGTACAACGTCGAGCAGATGATCGCGATGCAGCTACTCGCGTTCTTCCTACCATTCGAGTTTTCCATTGGACCATTCAAGAACTACAAAGTCTGTCCCGAAGTCGCAATCATTGGCGAGACTCGCACTGGTAAAAGCTCTACGGCAAAAGAGCTTCTCGGATACTTTGGCGCGGGTCGATACGTGGACGCACCCACAGCGACTGCTGTGGGACTCATTGGCGGAAACACCACGTTTGGAAAGACCAGCATTTTCACTTGGGGAGTCCTCCCCATGGCTCATCGAGCTATTGTTGTTATCGACGAGGCGAACAAGCTGTCGCTTGACGACCTTGCCAGGATTACCAACCTACGTAGTTCGGGTATTGCTGAACGAACGACAGCGTCAGGCGTTCGAAAGATTCGAAGTAACGTCAGATTTCTGTGGCTCGCTAATCCTCGGGGAAATAAAGAACTCCGCTACTACGGTGACCCAGTCAAAGCAGCCCAGGAAGTTTTCGGAACCCCACAAGACCTCGCCCGCGTCGACTTGCTCCACATACAAATGGCCCAAGCCGACCACTCGGTAGTCAACAAGTTCCACGACGCGAAGGCACCACACTGGTATACGAAAGACCTGGCGAGGTACCATCTTTCCTGGGCGTGGTCACTCACGCCAGACATGATCACGTTCGATGATCCGTTCTTCCTCATGGATAAGATCAACGAGATCATGCCTGACCGCAAACACCCTATGTTCCAACCGGCGGAAGCAAAGTTCAAACTCGCGAAGGTCGCAATCGCCCTGTCATGTATCACGCACAACATTGAGGAAGATGGGTTCGTCAGAGTCAGCAACGAGGCCATCGAGTACAGCGCACAGATTCTACGACAGATGCTCTCCGGTGCGGAAGACGCAACAACCAAGTTCGACGGCCCAGTCCCACCACCGCTGCTCGCTCTGTTCAACGCCCTGACCGACAACTTCAAGCCGCGCATGAGACATTTCATGCATCAGAACAGCATCAGTGTCAACGACGGTCGCCAGATGTTTACGCAAGACTGGTTCCTACGGTTCATCCAGATCGTGTGTTACGAACTCGAGCTTGCAGAATACAAGGGTCGGTATCTAATCTGGGACGAGAGGCTTTCAGGAGTCGTCGCCTCGTACTTTGAAGCACACGGAAGGGAGAGCGCGTAATGACAATGTCAGCCCTTGACATCATCCTCGCCCACGCGGCGAAAGAACAGAAGACCGAGCCGTCAACAGACGGTCTACTGGAGAAGCCAGCACATGCACCCCAAGAAAATGTACGTCATGACGACCCTTCGCCACGTCCATGGGCTCCCACCTACCATTCCCCAAGCGACTACGACCGAGAGTACTACGACGACCCCAAGCGACTCTGGAGTGGAGACTGCGGGTTCCTCCACGAAGGCTGGAAAAACCGTAGTCCAGAAGAACGTGTCGAAATCATTAGAGGAAGATGGCCCGACTGTCCAACAGACCTTGTTCGGCTTTGTGCCGGGGTAGGGCTCGACGCTGACGCCGTGTGGTCGCAGGAGTTTCCGTGGCCGTTCCCGCAAGCGCCAGGAGTCTTGAAAGAGACCAACGAAGAAGAAGTGCGACAGCTTGACAGCCTGTTCGCCAGGCACGGAGCCAAGTCGAAGTTCCGCGAGCGCCTGATCAACCTGTTCCCAAAGCACCACACGTATGTCGAACCCTTCGGCGGGTCGATGAAGATTCTCCTTTGGAAGAAGAAGAAGTCGAAGATTGAAATCGTCAACGACGCAGATAAGTATCTGATCAACTTCTGGCGTTTCGTGCAGACGCATCCCGACGAGCTTGCTGAACGTATCAACGACCTCCCGACGAGCGAGGCAATCTTCCACGAGTTCCAGAAGAAGATCAGTCACATGAGTAAGTTCATGCAGGCTGTCGCTTTCTACTATGTACAACGCCTCGCCTTCAACGGAGTTGTTCGTCATGGCGGCCGCACCACCTACGCGACTTCACCTTCTGTTCGCAACCATCATCTGTGTTCTCCTGACGATCTTCGTCGCCACGCTCTGCGATTGCGTGATGTAGACATCAGATGCTCCAGCTTCGACAATATCATCAAGCGTGCTAACAAGAAAAACAAAGAGGTATTCTTCTATCTTGACCCACCATACTATGACACATACGGATACCGGAGTCTGGACGAAGAACTCACATTCGCTGAAGACGAGCAGACACAACTTCGGGACCATTGTGTGGATATCGACGAAGCCGGGAATGCTTTCATTCAGACAAACTCCGGGCATGAATTCATCGCTGAACTCTACAAGGACTTTACTGTTCTCGAAGCTGAAGTCGCGTATAGCATCGCAGGCGCAGGAGAAGCACGAGGGAAGACCAAAGAATTCGTAATCTCAAACATCGACATCCGACCACAGGATATGCACCGTCAGTCCGGTATGTTCACCGGCTAATCACAGAGGTACAAATGTCCAGCATCTTCGACAGGTTTTACAAAACAGAGAGCGCCAAGTATCCCGACACTCGTGAGGCGGAGTTCCTCATGGCTGGCTGGCCGGGTTCGGTCGCAAGTCTTCCGGAAGGCAAGCTGGTCCAACAGTGTCAGCTTCACCCCGGCGAGTGGTACGACCCGCGCTACGAAGACTGCGTCGTCTGCGTGGCACAGCATCGCAGCGACGCCGAACGCTGGTACCGTACCGGCGACCGTGTTGAAGGCGATCTCGATTCATCGAAAGCCCCGAAGTGGTTTGACGATGCAGTCGAAAACATGTTCACCCAAGGAGAGGAAGAATAACCATGTCACAGAATCAGTACACCCCATGCATCGTGTGCGGAAAGCCGTCGCGCGTTCCCATCTGCGGAAAGTGCCAGGCGAGTCACGCCACCGACAACATTCATGTGATCGGTCAGCCGAAGAAGTGGGAGACTGCCGCCGACCGTATGTATCAGGCGCGCATGAAAATGACCAAGGACGCTCACGTGTGTCTCGCTGCCGCTATCGAGGACATGAGCCAGCGATGCTACGGCAAGGACTGGCACGAAGGCTTCGAGTACGAACTGTGGTTCGCGCTCGACTCCGGCGGCCCGGTCGATCAGAAGCTCGGCAACTACACGTTCACCGCGAACGACCAGCTTCGCATCATGGTCCTGTGCGAGAACGCGGGCATCTGGTTCCAACGTCAGGACGACAGCTACACGCCCGTTCCGCTTCCTCTTTGGATGCAAGTCGTCCAGCAGGCTGCGATGGGTGAAGAATAGTCATGGAGCCCGCCCTGTTCCGCATCCTGTACAGTCGCGACCAGCCTCCTTCACGGGAGGACTGGGAGCGGCTGTACGACTCCGTGGACAAGCTGTTCCACGACTTCGCGTCGTTGAAGCTGTCGGTTGACCGCAAGCTCAACAAGGCCCCGTGGCTGTACTTCGCACGGGTTAGGACCGCACTACAGCGCACCACCTGTCCGATGTGTGGAAGCCATGCGTGGCGACCGCACGACAAAAACTGCACACTATGGAACATCTGGAAAGAAATGGACCGCTGGCACCTGGCACAAAAAGGAAGTAGTCATGCGTAAGATACATATGTACATCGGAGACGACAAGACAGCCTGTGGCCGAAGCATCGTTGTCGATACTGTCGTGTTCATCACAACTGACATTCACAAGGCGACGTGTGGCAACTGCCTGCGCGCCCGCAAGACAGAGTTCAAGGTCGTGTGCATGAACGACGTAGATCCGGATCAGGTTCAGCTGTTCCCGGACTACGGCAAGGTGCTCGACGCCATCGAGGAAAACCTCTAATGGCCGCACGAACCAAAGCGGAAATCCTCGCGCAGATTATGGTCCTTGAAGCGTTCATCGACCCTGTCAACAACGCGGCAGAGAACGAGGTCGAGTTCGCAAAGAAGCGAATCGAGAAGCTCAAGAAGCGACTCGAAGAACTGACCGGCACGCCCTACGTTGACGCTGGTGACACAGTCGCGGAGCCGAGAATCGAAGTCGAGATTCATAAGGGTATGGTTCACGTTCGTGTGAAGCAGCCGAAGCGCCCGGTCATGCCGGGCATCCACCTACAAAACTCATGTTCGGTCAAGAGAAACTGGGCTTCTCCTGCGATGGCAGTCGCGTCGATCCAGAGTTTCCTTGGCATCAGACTGACCGACGTAGAGAAGGAAATGATCTATGCTTATCTCACGACCTAAACTCGAAGCCGTGCTCGACACGCTGGGTCGCGCCCACCAGGAGAAACACGTCCGTGAGTTCACAACGGAGATCCGACAATGTTTAGAAACGAATCAGAGTTCGTGGCATTTTGTACTGGCCAGCTCCGCGAAACCTTCGGAAAGTGTCAGTACATCAACAAGAACCACGGAGACCAGTACCAGGCAGTCGGACGACCAGACCTCGAAGGCAGCATCTTCGGTCGACACGTCGGTATTGAAGCGAAGTATTATCCGGGTCGCTTCTCGGCTGCGCAGAAAGGACACATAAAGAAGATTCATATGTCAGGCGGGCTCGCCGGTGGACTGGTCTACGACAACCGTTACGACCACGTGTACTGGCTCACGGCGGGTCAGTGTTTCAACTTCTCGTGGCGCGACAGGAAAAAATCCTGGCGCAAGATCGGGACTTCCAAAGGAGTAGACTTCAAGTTTCTGTACCGCTATCTCATGTGGTACTTCCTATTCTACACTGGCGACCTAAACATCGACACCATGACAAAAGGAGAGTCCGAATGAGGTTCGTTCTAACAAAGGTCACAAAGCTCGGTACCGACGAGCGCATCGCGACCATCGAGAGCCGCGACCTCGGCAACCGTATGATCGACATCTTCCAGCTTCCGGAGACGTGCTTCCTCGACATTCCGCTCGCAGACATCGAGGTTCCGTGCGAGATCAACATCGTCGGATACATCAACCCGAGCGAACATGAGGTCGACTTCGACCTGTGGGGTGAAGAATGACCGAGTGGTATGACAAGGAGCCTGGTCACTACGCGCAGCGCCCGTCCGACGACGGCCACACCGAACTCCTGATGGGAGTCCCCGACAAGGTTCGCCTCCCGTTCCAACTTGGCGGTCACGTTGAGCCTGTCCACTCGATGTTCCGCGATTACTGCGTTCACCCCGAATGTGACCGCGTCTGCAAACACTACGTCCTCGAAACCGTGAAGGTCTGCGAGTGCGTCGAGCACGACTTCCAGTGGTACCGCACCACACGGACCATGGAATGTCAAGGAGAAGAAGAATGAAAGGCTACACCGAGACCGAGTGGAGCGCTGCTCGTGTGAGCAAGTTCTTCACATTCTTCCAGACTGGCTTTACCAACTACAGCTTCGGTCAATCCTACCTCGTCGTAGGACGAATCAGCAGGTACGCGCTGTGTTGTGTCAAGCACGACTTCTACGGCGGGAAAACCTGCTGGCGCTACCGCATGTTAAACAAGAAACGTTGGTCCACCAGGACCTTCGACACCAGGTGGGAGGCTGTCCTGGCAGCTCTCGCAATCCATATCAAGGGAGACAGACCGTGAAACTCGTCTACATCGCACACCCCCTCGTCGGAGACAAGTCCGCAGAGTGGGGCAACTTCGTCCACAACCTCACCCGGTACATGCACTTCGTCGCCCTGTTCCAGAACGCTGGTATCGCTGTCGCGTCGTGGGCGCATAACGTGCTCATGCACGAGCGCGGGCTGTCCACCGACACGTCGGCGGACTTCTACCTCAACATCGACCGTGTGCTGCTCACCAAGTGCGACGCGCTCATCAAGGCCGGGCCAGAGGTTATCTCGACCGGTATGCAGCACGAACTGATGTGGGCGCGTCAGCTGAACATTCCCATCTTCAGCCACCCCATCTGGAACGACAGGACGTACCTGCCGCCGATCAACCCCGAATACTCCCTCTCTTGGGAGCAGTCAATCATCCGACAGATCAAGGAGATGAAGTAATGTCAGGAGAAGTCGACCGCCTCATGGACGCAGTCCTCCACCTCTACGTGAAGGTGGACTCCGTCACCCCGCTGCCTGGAACCGACAAGGCAACAGTCGTGTTCAGCAACGGCGAGATCGTCACGATCACCGCCACCAACCTGATCGTCTCGGAAGCGCCCGTTCGCGAGCGGGTCGCCATGATCGACGCCCACCGCAAGCTGATCGCTATCGCTGACCTCGCTTCGCGTATCTCCGTGGTCTGTGATGATCAGTACGATGCTGACGGTCACATGCCCTACGGGGGCACCCATGGCCAGGGGGCCAGGGGGCCAGGGCCGGAGGCCCGCGAGAAGGCCCCTGAGCCCGCCCCTGCGGCCACCGTAGCCCCTCCGGGTACCAGGGCAAGGGGGCCAGAAGCGGCCCCGGAGAGCGCCCCCAGGAGGCCCAGGCGAGGGGTGCCGACCGTCAGGAAAACGCAGACCTCGAAGCCATGATCGAAGAGTCGGCGCCGGAATTGTCGGAGGACGAAGAACGCATCGCTCGCCTGCTTCCTGACATTGACACCGCCCACAACCTCCCGTTCAAGGTCAACGAGCCAGGCACGACCGGTGGCGCTCTCACGGATGCTGACGCCGAGGCGCTGGGCAATCTGTGGCAGACCGACCCACGTCGGCGCAGTCAGATTCTCTCGGTCGTCTCCCGACAGCTTGTGATCACTCTGCTCAAGCGAAAGAACTTCTTCCCGCTGGAGCTTCGCGAGCAGGTCGTCCGCATGAAGTGCATGGATGGACTGCAAGACCGGACGAACGTCATCCCCGCCGAGTGGCAAATCTTCCTCGAGGTTCCCGACGTCGAGCGTACCCCGGCGTTCTTCAAGAAGGCTGCCGGGCCGGTGGAACAGTCGGAGGAACAGCGGCGTGCCATCGACGAGATCGAATACGAAATGCCGCCCGTGAGCGTGGACGCAGGAGCGGTGATCGCAAAGGCGAAGTCGGTCATGAAGAGCGGCGCGAACCGAGTCGACCCGCGCAAGTAACAAGACCCGATACTACAGACCAGAACAGCCCCACCGGGCAAATCGCCGGTGGGGCTGTTGTCGTCGCGCTGCTTGATTACTTGCTACTTACGACGCGCCGAACTGCTCTTGCGCCCTCCGCCACCTCTCTTTGCGTCCCCGACAGTCATACTGTAGCTGCGCGCAAGGCCAAGGTTCTTGAGCGCAATAGTCATCTGCTCGATGCGCGCCCTGTCCTGGTAGTATTGCTGCTGCTCCGGGTCGTACTTGTACACGGACTCCGACAGTACACGGCGAGCGAGCGCACCGTAGTTGACCGTGGTGTGGTCGAACTCGTCTGTCTCGTAGATTTGTCGTGCGAGGTTCACGAATCTGGAGTGCGGGATCTCACCCATGAGCCACGCCCACGTCGGGTTGATAGTCTCCCTTCCTTGGGCGTCCTTCTTGTACCCGACAGCACCTTGCAGCCATCCTGCTGCGTTGCGATACTGCGCCGGTGAGAAGTCAGACTCGTACCTCTCTCCGTGGTTGATGATCTTCCCGGAGAACGACTCCTTGTTGAAGGCGAACTCGACTGCCGAAGTGACGCCGAACGGCCCACGCGAGAGAAGGCGCAGCGCGTGGTCGTAATCCTCCGGGTCCATGTCACCGGTGAGGGAACCGTGGATGTACTTGACACCGCTGGTAACTCCCTGTACGACGTCGATGGCATCCTCGTGCGCCAGACCAAAGTTCGCACGAACCACAAGTGTGCCGTCGGAGTCGCGCCGAATACGCTTCATCTTGTTCTGTAGCCAGTCCGGCATCATCGTCGGGTCGATGTCAGGGTTCGAGTTCTCAACGAACTTCCACTGTGCCGTGAACCGTCCTGGGTAGTCGATCACGCTGTTGTACGACACGGTCATAGCGTGTCTCACCCAAGAGTAGAAAGGCATGAACCGTCGCATCACCTTCCGTTCGACGATAGACAGGTTGGAGTAATCGAACAGGTAGTCCTTGACAGCCTGTCCGGCCTTCGCGAAGCTGCCGGTTTCCTTGGCGACGGCGGTGAAGAGCATGAGCCGGGTAGGAGTCTCCGAGAGAAGCTCGCCAGCGCGGAACATGTCTGACATCCCGATCACTTGCGCCTTGGTCGAGGCCATCCCGCTCGGGAACAACTCCTTCGAGACGTGCGTCCAGAAGACTCCGTGCTTCTCCGCTTCGTCGATGAACTCGCGCATGGTGAAGCGCTCGCCGCCGACGTTGATGTGCGTGTCGCCCAGGCGTTTGATCTTCCCGCCGATGCCCTTGACGTTGAGTCCACTTCGCTCGATAGCCTCGCCAGCGGCACGGACGCCCTTGGCGGCGAACTCGTCAGCCTTGAGCGCGAGGGGCGCGGCCTTGAGTCCACCGAGCATACCCAGTCCAGTCATTCCGGTCACGCCTGCGCCGAACCCGACACCGATACCGACACCCTTCGCGATGCCTTCCATGTATCCAACGTCTTCGTGAGTCGCGGCGTAGCCGGTACCACCGATAGCACCACCTACCGCGCCCATGACCGCGCCAGACTTCACGGCGGACTTGACGATGCGACCGCCCTTCGCCAAGTCGGAACCGTTGTTGGCGATGTAGAAGCACGTCGCCCGCATGTAATCGCGCGCAGTCGAAGGATGAAGCAACGACAGCCCGCAACGCAAGGTGTTCAATGCGACGTTCGTCACGGCGTTTCGCTTGAAGAACGCGACATGAGGCGCCATGAGCGGAGCCTTGAACAGATTCTGGACGAAGTCGTAGCCGCGCAGCCACGCATTTGTTTCTGCTGTTGAGTGGCTGATCTCGTCCAGCAGTCGAGTGATGGACTCCGGGAAGTAGTAGACGTCGCCTCCGAGGTCGAGCGGCTCCTGTCCCTTGACGAAGTTTCCGCCAAGGTCCTGATTCCTGAACAACTGGTCGGAAGACGCCGCCCCTCGCGTGAAGTCTGCGGTCGGTCCAGTTAGCGGCTTCACGATGACATCGTCGCCTTCGATAACCTGCCGCGCCGCTTCGTCGCTGTCCAGAACCTCGTGCAACTTGCGCTGCAACTTTTCGACAGCCTTCTTGTTCTTGGGAGTCCCGTCCTTGAGCGCACGTGTGCGAGCGTTTGCGAGCCTGCGACGTAGGTTCTGAACCTGTGTCTGCTTGCGGGTCAGCTGCCGCCCACGCACGGCGTCGTCGATACGACCCTTTGCGGCGTTGATGACACCTTCAGCTTCCACCACCTGACGACCGAACATCTCCTTTAGCGGCTCCTCGTGGTCCGCCAGCGCCGTGGCATACGACTTGCGGTACCGTGCCCTCGCGGATGTGAGCTTGTCCCACGCACTCGTCTGATTGCGCTTCAACTCCTTGAGTCTGTCGTAGGCTCCGCTGACCATTTCACCGCGCTGTCGCTTGAGTTCCTTGACCTGATTCGAGTGTGGTCCCGCACCCGCGTCAATGGCTTCCTGAATCTTGTTCTTCCAGAAACCCTTGAGTTGAGTGATAACTTCCTTTCCTTGGTCGACGTCAGCCTTGGCCTTATCGAATCCTTCGACGGCACCTTGGCGCGCCTTGTGCGAGGATACGACAGATGGAACCTCGTCGCGAATCCACTGTCGGACGCTGCCGGTCGAGCCTGCCTTTCGGATTCCCTTGACTGCTTCCTTCGCTTCGTCGATGGTGCGCCACGCAGCGGCGATGTCTTCGTCGTGCTTGATGGTCGTTTCACCGAGAGCGCCGAGCTTCTCTTCGACGTCGTCCATGATGTCGAGGACGTTGGTCGCGCGCTGTTTCTTCCAAGGAGAGAATGAATACCTGACGAGGGCTTCACCACGGAGGAACGGGTCCCACACAGTCGAAGCCTTGCCCGGCTTGCCAGCGATTGTCCTGGCCGCGACTTCTTTGGGGCGGGTCCAGCCGGTGAGGTAGTCGCGCAGCATTTCCGTTTGCCGTGCGGACAGGTTGTCCATGCCCTTGCGCCCGAAAGGTTCTCGAGCAGTTCGTCAAGTTCCTCGGCCTTGAAACCGATCTGCTGTGCGAGGCCGTCGATCTGACGTTTGATCTTCGGGTTCGGTCTCAACACGTCGGTGAAGTCCCCGACCTTCTGCCGCATGACGCGAGCACGGACACAACTTCCTCGGGAAGCTGGGCGGCCATACGGAGTCCTTCGATGGGGGCGTTGAGAGCCTCGGTCAGAGACTTGAACTTCACGCCCTTGACGGCCTTTGTGTTGGTCTTCGCGGCAAGGCGTTCGGTGATGTCGGGGAACGCGGAGAGCAGCGGGATGCCGCGCTTGCGAAGCTCACCGTCGAGCTTACGGATAGCGGCGACATACTCCTGCTTCGACAGCTGCTGCGTCATGGGCGCGCCATCATACAGGTTGTCGAGCATCTCACCGATGTCGACTTCCTTCGAAAGATGCCGCCACCTGACCTTGATCGTCTGCGGAAGCTGCGCCGCCAGCCGAAGGTCGTCAGTGACGAACTTCTGCCTGTAGTTACGAGCGCGCCCCGTGAGGAACTCGATCACCTGTCGGTTGCGTCTGTGGTTACCCTGCGCGAAACCAAACCGCCCGATGTTGACGCCTTCAGTCTGCCACACCTGATCGATGGAGGTAGCGACTTCCGGATTGTTGCTGTTGTTGATCAGCCAGTGCTTGAGGTGTCTGGCCATGCCGACGCGAGAGGACTCCTTGATGGCAGCAGGCAGTCCATGCTCGAGCTTGATCTGCGTGTAGAACTTCTGACGAGCGACGTACTCGATAGAGGTCTTCTTTCGCATCCAGACAATCTTGGCGAGGTCGGTGATGACTTCGTCGGAGCCGAAGATTTCCGCAGCGTCCGCCAGCGTTGCGATGTCACGGTGCATCGAGAACGGATTTGCGCTGGACCCAAGTCCACTGTTACGCATGACCGAGTGAAGCTGGTGCTTGAGCTTTGTGTTCTTGTAGAAGTGGGTCACGTAGTTGTTGATGCTCTGACCGAGCAGACCGTACTTCTGTTCTTCTTCTGCAATCTCCGTGAACATACGCTGCGCGTGTCGCGCGCACTCGATCACCCTGTCGGTGGACTTGAGCCCAGCCTCACGAGCAATACTGGTCGCCGCGTTGCGAGCAGACAGGTCAGAGCCAGCATCCTCGAGCAGACGAGAAGCAGCCATGCGTTCTTCTTCCGTGAAGTTGCCGAACACCTTTGCAGTCCGCTGCATCCAGTCTGACGAACGCTTCGCCACGTTGCTGCGATACGCGTTGTAGAACATGCGCGACGTAGTGTCCATTCCCCATGTACGATTGAACCCACGGAAGAAGTTGTCGATGCGCGGGACGTGCTTCGTAACCTTGGCGAGAGACTCACCGATCTGGCCGGACTTCATCAGTCCGAGTTCGCCCCTTCCGAACCTGGAGGTTTCACGGAACATGTCCTCGAGCGGAGGATACGCCCCCATCGGTCCATGGAGCTTCTGTAGTCCAGCACCAGCCGCTGCGCCGAGAGCAGCACCAGCGAGACCACCAGCGAGACGACCAGTAAGTCCATCTTCATTGGACGCCATAGCGCCAGCGCCACCGCCGACTGCCGCGCCAGCAATCGCTGCCTTGCCCGGAGTCTCCATCGCCTTTGAGGCAACCCGTGTCGCCCTGCCGACGGTAGTCCGCATGGGGTTGTGCGTGTAGAGCTTGCTCGAAACGGCGCGCCGTGCGACGTCGTCGTAGTTCGTGATCATGTGAGCGAGCACGCGCTCGTTGAAGTCCGTGATCATCTTCGATGAACCATGGACGAGTTCCCTCGCACCAGTCGCGCGGGCCGCGGCGTTTGCCTTTGTCGCGGTTTCCGCAAGCTCACCGATCAAGTCCTGCGAAGCTACTTCGTAGCACGTCGCGCCCCACCGACCCAGGGTGAACTCGGTCAGTTCTGCTCCATGAACAGTCGCAGTACGAGTCGCCTTTTTGAGAAACGCCTCCGCGCCTTCTGCGCCCATACGCTTGATCAGAGCACCCTTCGCGACCTTGGTTGCGGCAACCCTGGTCAGCGGTCCTACGCCGAACGTGAGATAGGTCACAGGGTCCAGGAAGATGTCAGCGCTCAGCGCCTTCCAGAACCGCGCATCCTTCATCGAGTCGACTGCGCCCTTGTCCCCGAAGTCGTACCCGAGCACGTCCTTGTAGGTCGTGCGACGGTTCCAGTTCTTTCTGAACTCCTGAGTCGAGATACCGAATGAGTAGCCAGAAAGCTCTCCTGTCTTGACGTACTCCTGTAGAGCTTTCTCGTCGTTGGCAATGCGCCACGCCAATGTGGACTTCGCCATCGAGGCCGACAGGTAGTTGCCAACGGAGAGCACATCGACGGCGGACTGGAGCAGGCTACCTCTTTCTTCCAAGTGAAGAAGTCTGTCCATCCAGTTGTGGTCTTCCGCCTCCATGTAGTCTTGCGCTTGCTCGCGAGAGATTACTCCCTTGGTCGCGGCGTGCTCCAACTGGAAACGGAGGGACGCAAGCTCCCGTCGGCGGCTCGTGCTGCCAGACCGGTTGGAATACTTCGCACGAGTCCGCACCGCCCGCTGCTCTGGCGTTGACACCAGGACAGCCTTGCGCGGGATCATCTCATCGTCGAGATAATCGTTTGACGCCCACGCCTGCGCGAGAGCCTGCGGTGTGTTCTGGACGCCGGTCGTGTTCTGTGGCGTGTAAGGCTGTACGGCCTGGTCGTCTTCTTCTTCCGGTCGCTGCCCGAGCACGGGGTCTGTGACAGACATTTAGAATCTCCGCTCGAACGGGTTGCGTCCACGTCCACTCTCGATCACGGTAATTTCCGGCTTGTCCGGATCGTTACTGAACCCTGACGGGTCGATGGCAGCCCTGTTGTTGGGGTCCGGCATGAAGTCGTTGATGTTGATCTCGCCACCAGCGAGTGCTTCGATCATGGTGTCGAGTTCAGCAGAGTCGATGCTGCCGAATCCGCCCATGTGCGAACCCTGAATCCTGCCGAGAGCAGCGTCAGCCTCGCCCCACACGGACTCATTTTCGTAGCGTGCCCCTTCGTATGCTTCGTGCCAGTTCGGACGGATGGTGCCGGAGCCATGGCGGAAGCTCTGAATCATGGACAGGTTACCTGGGTCCGTCTCTGTCATTTCGTCGATGTACATTTCGGGATACTCGAGCGTCGCTCGATGCCATCCGAAGACTTCGTCGATGTAGGTCTCGAGCGATTCCGCCTGACCAGACAGGAGCTTCCCCTCGTTCCTTGCCTGCGTCACGTAGGAGCGCGCAGTCTTTTGTGCGGCTTCGAGGTACTGCTGCGAGTACAGAAGCTCGTACACAGGGTCGCCAAGCTCGTCGACGACAGGCGTGCCATCCTTGATGGACTGGACCAGCGAGCCCTGGATGCCGGTGTCGACATCAGAGAGAATCCTGCCAACCCCACCGAGAGTCTCGATCGCGTCCGGGTTCTCGCGCTGGAACCGTTGTAGCTCCTGGAACGTCGGCAGATTGTAGACACGGTTTTCCGACGTTCCAGTAATGTCGTCCTTGAGCTGTCGAGTCACCTGGACCGTGCTCAGCGGAGACTGCGGGGACAGGAGTCCAGCCTGGATAAGCGCCTGGTAGTCGCCTGGCGGGATGTCTTCCATCCATCCTGGCATACCTGCTGACCCACCAGCACCGCCACCACCGCCGCCGCCGCCGCCGCCACTTGCGAGTCGACGAGTGTATCCGGAGAAGACGGCCTGCTCTGCTTGGATCTCACGACGCCGAGTACGCACATCGGTCTCGTAGCGCCCGAAGTTGTCGACCCAGTCCTGGGCCAGGGTACGTCGACGAAGCATAGCTTGCGGCGAGTTGCCTTGCAGCTTCGGGTCGTGCTGGTCCGCGCCGAGGTAGTCGACGAAGTTCTTCATCAGAGCGGTGTACTCTGGGTTCTCGCGTTCCTCGACGACATTCGCGCCATCTGGAACCTGCGACGATGGAACCCAAAAGGTCTTGCCGTCACCCTCTTGAATCTTGACGATTCCCCGGTCCATCGTCATGAGCGGAGAGCCGAGCAGGTAGTTGTAGACGTTTTGGTCCCGCTGCGCCACCATGCGCTGCGCGTCCGCAACGAGGTCAGTGTTCATGCGTCCAGTCTGATTCCGGTACGCATCATTCGCCGCGTTGCGCGCAGCGATGACTTCGGTCGCCTCCCGCTGCTTCTCGGACTCACCAGCCGCGAAACCCTGCTGTCGAGCCTGCATGTTCTCGCGGAAGTCAGACTCGAACTGCGCGAGTTCGCGCTGCTGCTCCTGCGACAGCCTGAACTGACGCGCCTGTTGGAGCATCTGCGCGATCTGCGCCTCAGTCGCTGTGTCGAACTCGCGCTGCTGTTCTGCGAACGCACGGTCCTTCTCATACCGAGCACGGTTCTCTTGTCCAGCCTCGCGTGCGCCCTGCGCTACGTCAGCGAAGACCTTGAATCCGCCTCCAGCCTGTCCTGGAATGACTGCCATGACTCACTCCTATTGGTTGCCCTTGTATGTCTGTTCCATCTGGAGCAGGTACTGTCTGGTCTCCGCATCGACCGCACCGACGATGAATCCCCACTCGGGGTCTTCGAACGTCTTACCAGAAATCAGGTATTGCTCAGAGATGTCGTCAGCGGCCTTCGCCGGGTCTTGCCCATGGTAGATGGTGGCCATGTTGTCTGTGACGATCTGCTCGACAAGAGGAATGTCCACTGTCTGCTTGAACGTGAGTTCCGGGTCGTAGGCTTCCTTGTACTGACTCGCGTAGTTGGCGCTGTCGATGCTGGCGTCCATCTCGTAGTCAGCCTCGGCTTCTCGCCCAATGATGGAATCGTACTTATCGAGCGCGTCTTCATCGGTCATGCCTTCGAAAGACTTGCCGGAGCCGATGGGCGCTCGGCCCTGCGCGTCGCGGTATTCCATCGCCAGCGGGATCACGTCACCAGCCACGGCTCCCACCTGCTCGAGCGCGCCGCCTTGCGCCTGACGCTCGATGAGCATCTGCTGTGTCCCGGCCTGCTGGAGAAGCTGGCCACGGCGCGCGCGCTCGTCGCTCTTCGCCTGCGCGTAGACCGCCGGGGCCTGCGCCTGCTGCGCTTGCGCGAGTTGCATGTCGACCTCGCGAGCGTACTCTCCAGCCTCGCCACCGATGAGTCCGCTACGCGATGCCTGGGCAGCAGCGTCGGCTCGCGCGGAACGTCGGAGGTTCGCGGAGGAAGCGCCAGCTTCGGCCATGCGGTCGGACATTTCGTCGGTTGACTTCATGTCCTTCGAGAGTTGCTCCTGGTCTTCCTCGGCTGCCACTCGCTGACTCTTGTCAGACACAGCACCGGCGACACCAAGACCAAGCCCGGCGATGCCACCGATGATTGCGCCAGGGACGTTCCCGACGGCAGCGCCAGTCCCGACACCACCGACGGTTGAGCCGAGGATTCCAGCGATGTCGCGCCATGTGTTTGCGCGACGCTCTTGGGACGTGAATGACATACTGGCTCCTATGGAACGGCAGAGAACTCGCCGTCAGTGTAGTCGTTTACCCACGCCTCGTCCCTTCCATAGAAGAACTCGACGTACAGAGAGGTTGATTCCCACATAACGGTATGCGGGGAAATGCCGTTGGTCCAGAACTTCCACGGCGGAGTGGTGTCGATGGTCTGGTTGAAGTTGGTATCGCCGTCGAATTCCCAGTCGGTGTCCCGGAACGTGAATGGAGCGCCGCCACCACGGTAGGTGTGCCCGACTGTATTTGCGCGCCGATGCTTGAGGGCGAAGTTGTACGACCGGCCACCGACGAGCGCGGTGTGACCAGGAACGCGAACCTCGTTCATCCACTGTCCACGGAACGACTTGTCTTCGAGCTTCTTGAACGAACAGTAGTTACCGTTGATGTTCGGGTTCACGTTCGCGAACTCGTCTGCGAACACATGCGGGTTCGTGTCAACGAACGTCCCGAACCGGAACACGCCGTCGGTGTACTGTCCCTTGAGCAGGTTGTCAACGGTCGGCCTTGCCCCGTCCTTGCACCGGATTGTGGAGAACGCAAGCGCACCCTTTGCGTGTCCGACGACCTTGGCAACGCATGGTTCAGCGACGTAGATACGTCCAGCAGCGTGCGGAACCGTAAGCCAGTAGGAGTGACATTCCGTGTCAGGGTGTCGGTAGTTCGGCCACCACGACGGAGGCCACCCAGCGGCAGCGCCGTGAGTCGTTGGGTCGGTAAACCCGTCCTCCTGCCAGTCGAACGAGAAGCTCGGGCCAGGACGCCCGAGAAGCTCTGTCACCTCTTTGTGACGATTGTCTTTGCAGACCAGTTCGTACTCGGCTTGATTCTTTGGCGCGTCGCCACGACCGCGGAAGTTCGACTCGAAGACGCCAAGCCTTGTGAGAAGGTCCGCTGGCATGTACGGGTTGGTCCCGAGAGAGAACGAGACGATCCGACCAGCAGCGAACCGGCGAATTTGGTAGTGGGTAAACTTGTCGAGGAAGTCTGCTGTGACGATTCCTTCTTTGAGCAAGTCTTCGATGGTGCCGAAGTTGGCGTCGATGATAGTAGCGTCGAGCGTAGAGCCGACCGCCGAAAGAACGATAGGCATTAGTCTACATCCTTTGCGTAGGCGAACATGTAGCAGCTGTCGAACTCGCCAGTCACCTTTCCGCCACCGACAACCCACATCATAGCGTTGTACCGCTCGAACCCGAAAGCAGCGGACAGGCCCTTGGGGCCGAACACGCAGCTTGTCATAATGAGGAATCTGCCAGCAGACGGCGGTGCCCAGCTTGCGGCAACCCCAGTCAGGTAGTGGTCCTGCAAACCGCCAGTAGCGCCGGAGACAGAGTATGGCCCCCACGATAGTGTGTCGTCACGACCGCATCCCACACAGATTCGAGTCTCGCCCTCGTATGTGTATGCAGCACCGTTCCACTTCGCAATACCAAGCCGCGTATCCTGGAGGTAGTCGTACCCGTAGAACCATGCTTCGACGTAGATTGCGTTCGCGCCAGCATACGTCGGTTCGAAGTCGATGTGAGTGTTGAGCGCTCCCCAGCCAGCGCCAGCGACTGAAGCACCGATCGCCGCTGCGCCCTCGTCCTTGTCTGCGAGGAAGAATGTCGGAGGCTCTTTGAAATGCCGATACTCGACGCATGACGACTCAAACACATCACGCGATAGCTTCGCGTTGATGTAGTTCCCGATGTCACTGAACATCGAGTCCAGTTCGGTGTCGCTGATGGTCAAACGATTGAGGACCGATGTGAAAGCAAGGCGCGCCATGACTACAAGTTCCTCAACTTACGGAGAGTCACACTTGCGTATTCCGAGTTGAACACACCGCTTGTGTTCGTTCCGACCATAATTCCTCCATACATCGGGCTGTCGTCGTTCACGAGAACAGAGGCAGTCCCGGAGAGAGAAATCTCGTCACCGTTTTGCAGTTTGCCGCCAGCAGAGTAGTTGCTGTACGACAACCCAAACGGACAGCTTGCGACCTGGAAGTCGCCGGACAACGGCTTGCCCCCAAGGAAAGGAAATCCGTAGACGAACCACGTCGCATCCGAGAACACTTGACCGGTCACCTTCCACGTCACATCGTAGGCACCCGCACCGTCGTACCCGGAGACGCTGATCTGCGACCCGCGCACCTGCTCCGGGGTACCACTGATTCTGTGGTGACCGGAGCTTGTCTCGCGTTGTGCCCATAAGTAGCTCTCGACCGATTTCAGGTCAAGCTCCGCTCGGGAGATTTGCTTTCGACCGATAGCTTCGGCGCTGATTCTGCTGAACCGTGAAGCCCACGCGGTGTACTCGTCCATGAGGCGACGCCTGTTAAGGGCACCACCGCTCATGAAGTAAAACAGTCTGACGTTAAACAATGACATGTTTCTTCGGCACCTGGTTTAGTTCACGTAGGACAAGCTGATACTGCTTCGGACTCTTTGGAGCCGGGCGTTGCACGCCAGCGCGCTTGAGCACGATGGCGACTCTACCTTTTATCCGAATCGCCATAGCCGTCAGAGAAGGTAAGGATTGCAGCGCGAACGCGCTGTGGGAGTCCAGCCGCGAACTGAATCTCGACTGAGTGTTTGTAGCCTGGGATGTTCTTGTCTGTCTCGAGTTGGATCAGCGTCTCGTCTGGCGACACCCATGAGTGATCACCAGCGTACACCGTGTTCGGTCTGTTCCAGTACGGAAGCGGCTTATCGTACTTGTTGACTTTGCGCTCCGCAGGGTACGAGATACCCGAGCCTTCACTTTGGTCGTACTGGCTGTCCGAGTAAAGCGTCAGGTCAATCTGCGCCATGGATTGCGGGTCAATCACCAGCCCCACGTTTGACAACGTGCGCTGCTGTAGCACCGACTCTCCAACGATTCCATGAAGATGGATGACAGACTGTGGGTAGGTGTCACCATTGAACAGAACGTAGATGCTGTCGTCCACTCCGAGGATGAACTCGTCCGCTACAGCAACGTCGTTGACCGTTTCTTCTACGATGTACCACCTCTGTGTCGGAAGATGGTTGAGCAGCATGACGTTGTTCTTCGTGCTCTCCGCATCCTTGCGAACGACGAGGAAGTACCAGTCACCCTTCACCACAGCTTGTTGCAGTCTATGGTACCTGTCGATGTGCTCTGGCATCAGGAAGTACGGAGTCGGAATCTTCGTGAAGGTCGCCCCGTCGAACATGAAGAAGCCGTCGTTGAAGAAGCCGAAGACCTTGTCACCAAAGGTCGAGAACGTCCCGCCGTAGTACGACCCCTTATTCTCGTAGATTTCAAGCAGCTTGATCCCACCGTCGTTGTCCTGGTAGAGAACCTCGCATGTTGTGTTGGTGATGATCAGAATCCTGTCGCCAGCCGGAACGTATGCCTCGACCTTGTCGCGGGCCTTGTAGAAGTCTCTTGTCTGGTGGAACGTGCCGAAGGTGACTTCTTCCGAGAAGTACGTGATCTCCTGGTTTTCCGGGTCGCGCAGGACCACACGTGGCCCCCACGAGCATCCGAGGTCTGTCGTCTTCGGCGGGCCGGTGGTTGGGTCCCAGAGCAAGTCGTTCGAGATGTCACCGTCAGAACGAGGACCAGAGGTGAGCCTGTGGCCAACGGTGTTCGTCTGGATGTGCTCTCTGTAGAACACGTCAGGGTCGTTCCCCTTCAACGTGTGAAGGTTCATCGAGCGGTAGACTTCTACGAACGCGATGTGCGTGTTGTCCACCGGAGGGGTCCATTCGACAAGAGCCCAATGCTTGATGTCCTTTGTGTCCGAGCCCACATCGATCGCATCGCTCGCTTCATCCTTTGGAACGAACATAGCTGGCGACGGGACAGAGCCGATGCTACGGTTGCCGTCACGGTCACCGAATACGATCAGCCATCGGTAGAACCCAGGAATCTCTGTCCCGTCAACGTCCTGGTTCCCCAGGTAGTTGATCGGTTCTTCACCAGGGGGCCATAGTCCCTCGCACGACCAGAATCCGTCCGGAAGCAAGAGGGCTGGTAGTCCGTACTGTGCGAGCCTGCCAGCATCCGCGTCACGAAGGAACGGGTCTTCGTGAATCAAGGCAGTAGGCGGCGTCGGAATCTCTGTCACACCAAGCGGAACGACGTCTTGCAGACCGTCCCACGTGAGCACAGGGTCACCAAGGTTGCATATGACCAGTCTGTCCTTGTGGGTGAAGATGTGCGGCCACGCAACGCCGTCGATCAACTCACCTTCGAACTTGTACAGAACAGCGAACCCATTTCCTTGGATGACGCACAACTCATCCGCCATCACGAACACGACGTGAGTCTTACCTACCGCATCGCGATACACGTGTACACGAGAGAAGGTAGTGTTCGTCCCAGGCGGAGTCCCGACGTACGCCGGAAGGTCCGGTGGAGCACGACGGAAGTAGTCCTTCCGGCCAGGGTAGTTGACGAGATAGCCTTCCTCGTCCGGAACGAAGTTGATCGTCTGTGGACCGAGGCTCTTCCCGACGGTGACCGACGAATCGGAGATACCATCCAAAGGAAGAAAAATCTGGTCTGTAGAGAGTTGTCCTGGCATTAGAACGGATACCGGAAGAATGAGGTGTCGAAGTTGTCGTCGCCATCGAAAGGCGAATCAACGAACGGCGTCGGCTGGTGGTGTTCCCACGAGGTCACATCGAGCGCCCCGTCCGCATCCGCTGTGAGCAGGGCTTTGAGCCTCGTCTCGAACGCAGCCAGCGCAGCGGACTGGTCTGACAGTTTCCGGTTCATCGCGCCTTGCTTGTACGAGAAGAACCAGGAAATCATTTCGAGCATTTCCTGTCGCGGCCCGAGGTCGATCATGTCCTCGTCGTCGATGCGTTCGCCCCACTGGTCCACGTGCAGAACGAACAGCTTGTACACGTCGTCCGGCGCGCTGATGAACGTGAGCACGTCGTAGTTGCCGTCGTAGTACCGCTCCTTTCCGACAAGGTTCTTGTCGTGGAACGTGTCCCCGCACGCGTCTGCGTCGTTCAGGGACACCTTCGTGTCGATCAGCCACATCGGGTAGCGCGCCTGCTTGTCGATGGCCTTACTCCGCCACAGTCGCAGCGTGTAGGAGTTCTCACCGACGTTGTTACCAGAGCCAGCAGCGTCATGGTACGCGATGATCAACTGATGACCAGTCGTGCCATCATACAGGACGCGTGGACCGGGTGCGGACTCGAGCCCAGATTCTTCGTCGTGATAGGTGAAGAAGTATTCGTACTCACCAGCAGCAGGCCCAGTCCCTGCACCAGTGTTCGTGATGTGTGGACCGTACAGCGGAGCGGGAATCTCTCGTTCCTTGTCGATGTAGTACGCTGCGGGCTTGGATGGGGTGTCGTAGATGTACGACGAGTTACCGCGCTGCGAACGGAAAAGCTGCTCGCTGCTACGGTAGATCAGGTCGGTGCTGTCGCAGGTAACGTTCTTGATGCCATTCGACTTGAAGGCCATTTCTGCACGAACGATGGTCACGGAGACGCCAGCGATGGTTGCTCCCATGTAGGCGCGGTCAAGAACAATGTCGTTCGGATTTGCTGGGTCGGCGGCCTTCTCCACGCGGAACCATTCGTCGTTCGCGTAGAGGTATCGACCGGTGTGGTCGTCCAGCGCGGTCGAGGGGACGAGCGCTGTGATGGTGTCGCTACCAGCGGTAAAGGTATAGGTCTCGGTCAGTGTGATAGGCGCGAAGGTTGCGCCGTAGAACTTTTCGAAGTTCCACGTCCATGGCAAGGCGCGGAGACGGGACAGGCAAGACTCGAACCACTGGCGAAGCTGGTCTTCACCCGAGTTCTGTCCATGGTCGAGCATCAAACGTGCGATGATTTGCTGTGCTCTGTAGCGCATGTCGTCTCCGGGGGGTGTGGCGGAGGACTCTCGTCCCCCGCCACAATACTACGATCTGGTCTACTACGCGATGCGCTGGCCGAAGCCGCGACGAGGCATGTCGAGGTCCGCGCGACCGATGGCACCGGCAGCCACGATGGCGCGCCAGATGCCCAGTCGCTTCTGCCAGGAGGCGGCGAGCAGCTCGGCGGCGTTGTCGACACCACCACCAGCCAGGATGGCCGCGATGCCAGCCTGACCAGCAGCCATGCTGTCCACAGCGTCACCCACGGCGGTCGGTCCGGCCTCACCGTTCTCCAGTTCCACCTCACCACGCCGGGCGACCCAGATGGCGTCGCCGGGGTTCAGGGTGGTGATCGCGTAGTCCAGGGCGGACACGGGACCGTCACCGAAGATGGTGAAGTAGTACGGCAGCAGCACGCCAGCGATGTCGTAGGAGTCCTTGTCGGCACCGGCGAGAGCGCCGTCCTCACCGATGAAGAGCCCTTCGACGGTGCTGGCACCAGCGGCGAAGATGACCAGAGGCGCAGCGGCAGCGGGCATGACCAGCAGCTCGAGGCTCACCCGGTACTTGTCGGTACCGTCGTTGTAGATCATGTCGCGCTCGCGTCCGTACAGGTCGGCTTCGCGAAGGTTCTCGACGTAGAGAGCCGCTTCCGCTGCCAGGATGATCTGGTTCGGCTGGCGGTAGAGGGAATGGGGGACCAGGTCAGTCCAGAACTCCTGGTTCTGTCCATCGAAGATCATGATAGTCTCCTTAGCTCGGGATGATGTTGAGCTTGACGTCCACCGTCTTCGGCGTCGCCACAGCGGAACGGATGCGGACGGACACCTCGGTCGGTGCGCCGCCACGGAAGATGGGAGTACAGGTGATGCGGTGCTGACCTTCGGCGTTGAAGGCGACCGTACCGATCACGACTTCAGCGGCGGGCGCGCCCGTGCCGATGTCGATCTCGAAGTCGTCCGCACCGGAGAAGTTGGCGAGATCGGCGCTGTCGACGATCCAGACTCCAGCACCGATGTCAGCGGTGAGTTGAACCCACGCACCATCGGCCCACGGAGCGACGCCGTCACCGGTGGCGGTGACAGGCGAAGCGCCAGCGGGCAGACACATCATGGAGTTGAACTCCTTGCTGCCGAGGTCGTTGACGATCGGTTCCATGTTGTTGACGACGCCGTTGATACCACTGACGGTCGCCTGCACAGCATCGATCAGCACCTTGAGCGCAGCACCGCCGTAAGTCGAAGACTCGACCACGTCCTTGATGCGCATGAGAAGCATTTGAACAGCCATGACGGCCTCCTACTACCAGGTGCTCCACCGGGAGTTGTTGTCGGAGCCAGCGATGACCTGATCGTACATGCGCTTGACACCCAGGTTCATGGAGTCGACGAGCCAGCGGGTCTCGTTCAGCTCGCGGTAGGGGGTGCGCGGCTGAAGCTCACGCATCCGGACGTTGGGGTTGTAGATACCGAACACGGAGCCGTCCATGTCCAGCAGGTTGTCGACCGAGGCATCCTCGATGTCGCCATCCAGCTTGGTGGTGTTGTCACCGGACCGGCGCTTGTCGGTCTTGTCGTAGCCCAGGTGGACAGCGACGATGGTATCGGCGGGGCACTGGGGGTCCCAGCCGAGGGTCACACCGTCGAACTGAAGGGTCTTGAACCCGTAGGCGACGTCGGTCTCGTTGCTGACCAGGTGGTACCCGGTGAACATTTCCAGCATGGCCCGGCGGAACATGAAGAAGATGTCGCGAGTGGTCAGCAGGTCGCTGGGAGGGACCTGACCGATGGTGGCGGTGTCGAGGATCTGGGTCGCGGCCAGGATACCGGCGGGGATGGTCGTCCCCGGAGCGATGGTACCGAAGTCCTGCGTCAGTTCCACGTAGCCGTTGTTCCACCACAGCTTGGTCGCCTTGGGGACGTTGCCGATGACACTGGTCTGGGCGCCGACAGCGTTCTTCTCCAGCATGAGGCCGGTCAGGCCGGTGGGGGAAACCCCGCCGGTCGCGTTGAAGAAGGCGTTGGACAGCAGGCGACGGATGCCGACCGCAGCGAACATGGCCTGGTACTCGGCTTCCTTGGCCATGTCGTTGGGGTTGCCGTCGTTCTCCCACATGTCGATCATGTTGGTGGTGATCGGCACGGCGAGGTAGCGGTTGTCGAAGGCGGCCAGCGCGGCGTTGGTGTGACCAGCGTCGGGGAGCGTCGAGTGACGACCGACCCACTTGCCTGGGCGGGCATGTTGGGGATCAGCGGGTACTCGATGGTCTTGTAGCAGGGGACCCAGCGAGCCTTCTTCTTGAACAGGTAGTAGACATAGTTCTGGACCATCTGCTGCGGGACGAACTCCTTGGCGCGTTCCGCGATGCTCATGATCAGAGCTTCGACTTCGGTGTAGTCGTTGAGGATCATCGTTTTTCTCCGATGGTGTGCTCAGGTTTGGTGAAAAGGAGTGCCGCTACTTCTAACGACGACGCATCTGTTCGGCGCGAGACATCATCGACTCGTGCGCCTCCGGGTGCTTCTCCTTCATGATCTCGAGGATGCGGTCACCAGGCCGTCCACGCCGCGCAGGTCCGTCGCCACCGACCTTTGCGGGCGCACGCCCATCAGAACCGTTGCCACTCGCAGACTGCCTGGCAGCGGCGGGGGCTTTGCCAGAGCCTCCCGCACGTCGGATGCCATCAGCCCCGTCTCGCTTGCCCTTCTCGTACGCGTCGTTCAGAACACGTTCACGATTTTTGAGAAGGTAGATGTCGGTCGGTGCCAGCCCTTCGCGGTTGATCCGCGCCATTTCGGCGTAGAAGCCCTCGACTTCCGCGTCGCTGGAGAACGCGGTGTCGTGGTAGCCGAAGATGCTGGTCGACTTCTGGAAGAAGTTGTTGAGCTTCTGCTCGTACTGCTGGATGCGATCCTGCTTACGTGCTTCGTTGACACGCTGGTTGACGCGAGCCTCGAACTGCGCGTCCGTCTCCTGCGCGCCCTGCTGCTCGTGTCCCTGCTGCTGGCGTTGCTGCGTCTGCTGACGCTGTTGACCCTGCTGCTGTCCGCGACCCTGGTTGAGCCGCTCCATGACACGCCGAACGGCAGGCATCGGGTCGTAGTTCTTCTGCGAGTGCGCTTGCGCGGCCTTCCAGGCTGCCAGTCCAGTCTTGTGGGTGTCGGGGACCTTGGTCTCGTCGCCGTCGAAGTTGCCCCAGTCCCACTTGTCGTCGCCACCGGCGTCGCCAGCCTTGATGTCAACGCCGCCAGCGTCGCCACCAGAGTCACCCTGGGTGCCAGCACCACCAGCGTCGCCAGCGTCGCCGCCTGCACCACCAGCGTCACCACCAGCGTCGGCCCCTTCGTTGAAGCAGGTGTTACCCTGCATGTCGTTGTAGTCGCGGACTTGGAACCCGTTGAACAGCTTACGCCACATCTTTCACCTCGAGGTTTTCGTCGACATCGACGAAGGTTGGTTGTACTGTCGCCGCTGGGTTACGGCGCCTTCTCGCGTCGAACTCCGCGTCAGCACGCGTAGTCTTGTCGCGAACGTCTTCGAAGTCAGAATCCTGCGTCCAGGTGTCACCCTTCGCTGTGATTCCTTCAACAAGACCGTTGTCCTTCATGTACTGTTTACGCTCAGCTGCCGTATTCCACACGACAGGCTTACGAGTGACTCCAAGGACGTTTCCAGCCTTGTCCTTGTGGATGGTCTTATCGACGAGAGTCGGGTTGACCATCGGGTACAGGCTGGAGTGTCCACCCTTGACATGAACGTGAGGGGTGTAGATTTTGTCCATCCGACGAGAAACACCGTCTTCGCAGTACTCACAGCGAATCGGGCGGTCCATATCCTTGTACGACATGAACTCCTCGGAGATCACGCCGCAAGCCTCACACTGGAAATCATAGATCATTTATACCGTCCTTCTCAAGCCTGTGACAGTTTGAGCTGCTTCTTGTGCGAGCCCCTGGTCGCCGGGGCCGTGGCCGCCGAACGCACGAGGATCTTCCTGACCGCCACCAGACATACCCATCTGGTCCATGCCGGGGATTCCACCCATGTCCATTTCTGGCTGCTGCGGCGGTTGCTCCGGAAGAACTGCGTCTGCATCGAGCCCCCACAGTCGCGCGAACTCCTTTGCGAGCGCGCCATGGTCGAGCTTCTCCTTGAGTTCGTCGTAAGTCGAAACAACACGAAGACCCTGCGCGAAGAGCAGGCGCTCGTTCTCGGAAGGATCTGGTCCGAGGTCCTTCACGTTCACGCTGTAGATCAGGCTCATGGTCGAGTCCTGCACAGCTGGGTCCCAGACCGCCATACGCTGACCGAACTTGAACTCACGCTTTTCGCCGTGGAACATGCGGAGAACGTACATCATCTTCTTGATGATTTCCGACGCAGCTTCTGCGACTCCAGAACGCAGCGACTCGATCACTTCGTTGGAAGCCTGGATCAACTGCTCCGTCTGACGGGCGGTGATCTTCTTCACGGGCTGCGCCGCATCGAGGTCACTCGTACTGGTGCTACGCTGACCGAGCTTACGAACGAAGTTCGCAATCTGTAGCTTCCCGTAGTCTACCTCGACACCCATCTCCTTGATGCCCTCGACGTTGTCCACGTCGATCACGCCACTGTACGTCGGGTTGGTGAGCTTCTTCTTGTCGTCGTTCTTCATCGTTCCCGCACGCCGATCCAGGAGAACCTTCGTGTTGAGAGTCCGACGCACGTCGCGCTCGATGCTCTGGAGAATGAGAGAGTAAAGCTGCGCGGCCCAGTACAGGTCGTCGACCATCGCGTTGTCGTAGAAGTCACCGATCTTCTGTGCGAGGACCGGAGTCAGAACCTTCATCCCGCCCCATGGATTCGGCATGTCACGAATCACGATGTCAGGATGGTCGAGCAGCCAGCAGGCGTACCAGTTGTTGAACTCACCGTTCATGCGATCCCGCACGACGTGACATTCGACCAAGGTGTAACATTCCTCGTTGAACTCGAAGTCGATGTCAGGAAACAGCTTGCGTCGCTGCGTCGACATCTGGTACTTGCGCGGAGACTTGATCTCAACCCCGGCGATGCGCCGGAGCTCGTCGCCGGTAACACAGCGCAGACGAGCGAAGTATTCTGCTTCTTCCCACTTGCCGAGCGACTTGGGCACGATCACGTGGCGCGGGTCGACGCTCTCGACGTAGGGCATCCCTTCACCGATCTCGTTGAAGACTGGTGCTGGGTTCTCGTCCTTGCCTGTTTCTTCGAACTGGCGAAGCTCGTCCATGGTCTGCTGGTCGAAGATGTTGATCGCATCCTGGTTCATGCCGGGAGGAAGCTCGTCCACGGGCTCCCACTGGCTCTCCATGTGGAAGCTCTCCATGTCGACGGTGTTGTGCTCGACGCCGGGATGGAACTTCGGGTCAACCCCGAAACGCGCAGCAGGGTGTCCGATGTACACGTACCCGACGGCGTAGGTGGAGCGCACGGTAGCGTCGCGCAAGGAGTCCTTCAGGTTGAGCATCCTGATCAGGGAGTTGGCCACGACCGAGTTCGCACGCGCCTCATCGGCGTACTTGTTGTCGTCTGACTCGATGACAGCAGTCGGGTGCTTCACAACGATGCGCGAGAACAGAATCTGCGCGTACTCACGGACGAGGTTTCCCTGCATCGCGCGAGGTTTCTTGTTGTTGATGATCGCGCGACCAGTCTCCCACCTCTTGTCGTAGGTGGCGAGCCGCTTGTCGAGATCTCGGGAAACCCGAGCATCCCACCGACGGAAGCTGAATCCGCTGGTGTCAGATTCTGAACTCTGTGTAGCCATAATCTATCTCGGTTGAATCGAAAAAGTCGACGCCGTTGTACTTCATCATAGCGCCGAAAGTGTTGTCTGGAAGCTCTTCTTCTTCATCTGGCGGTTCGTAGCTGCCCTGCATCATCGCGTTTGTGTATCCCTTGCGACACACTTCTGCGTGGCACCGACCCATGAAGACGTCGTCGTGCTCGCCTTGCGGCTGAACCTTACCGTGCCTGTCCCTTACGAGAGACTCTGCTTCCTTACAAAGTTGAATCGAACGTACCCGCGACGGGTCCTCACGAAGAGCTGTCCGTCCCACGTTGAGAAACGGCTTACGCTGCGAAGGACCAATGATAGACCACGCAAGGTCATCCATCTGGCCACGCTCTGTCTCCCTGTAGTACACATTCGGGTACCGCATGTTCTTGAAACGGGAAAAGACAGTCGCGCCGTCCTTGTTCCGCTCACAGTTGACTCTCGCCCAAAGGTAGAACTTGCCGAGTAGACACAGATACAGAGGCATGATGTCCGGACTGATGCGCGCCCGGAGAAGGGCGCAGTCCGCACCGTACTCGTCGAGTACGTAGATGGTGCAGTAATCGGAGTCGACCCTCGTTCCTTGGGTGATGAGCTTGCCTTCCGCTACGTCGCCGCCGATGTAGTAGGTCTTGTCCTGCACGGGCATCTGCCAGATATGCAGGATTCCGCCGACTTGCTTGATGAGTTTCGGAGTGAGCAGGTTGCTGTCAACGAGGTCGAGCGAACCAATCGGCCCACCGTCGTGCTGAATGTCTCCGATGAAGATTGGGTCTCTTGACCAGTGGTAAAGCTGCTTGATGATCTGCGAGCCGATGTACCGAGCCCCGATGGCTGACCACGCATGGTCCGCTGTGGTGGGGTATTCTTGGTCGAAGATAGCCTTGTCGCCGTTGTACTTGCCCTTGATCTGCATCCGACGCCAGTAGACTTGCTCGTCGGTGAGCTTGTACTTCTCTGCGTACTCCTGCTCGTTCTGGATGACTCTCCCGTCTCCATCGATCTCGGACAGTTCGAGGTCTTCATTGAGGAACCGGAGCCTGCCGTTCGGTTCGACATGTCTGGAGGGGATTACCTCCGTGTATTCCAAGGACGTGAACCACGCGAAGAAGACCGGAATGATCTCTGCTGAACCATACTGCTCACCGGAGTGAAGTCTGTCCCAGTCCAGCTTGAAGTCGTCGTTGCCTTCTGCGGTTGATTCGTCTACGAGAAGTGTGTACGGCTTGTCCTGGAGCGTCGGGAAGATGGACGCCTTGATTTCCGCACTACGATTCTTGGGGTACTTCGGACGCTCCGAGAGGTGGAGCATGTCGAGCATCTCTGATGTGCCTGGGTTCGGGGCCATACCTGACTCGAGCAGGATACGCGCACCGTTGTCGAACTCCAGAACCTTCCCCGCCCGACGCTTGAGTCCGGGCAGTTCGGGGTACTTCTCTGTCGCTTCCTCGACCCAGCGGATAATCTCGTTCCGCTTCTCGGCCATATGGACGTCTTTGTCGATCATGAACATGACCGTGAAGCCTGGAATCTGCATACACAGCCAAACTTCCATCGCGTTGAGCAGGGTCGTAAAACCAAGCTGCCGCGACTTTAGGATCTGAAACCGACCTGGTTTCTCCTTGTTGAAGAAAATGTCAATGATGAGCGAAGCGAGCTTCTTCTGGTTTCCCGTCAGGATGAACGGGCCGTAGCCGCCGAACGATGCGTGGCCACCCATGCCGCGACGATAACGAATCTTGATACACTGGGCACAGAACAACTCAAAGTCGTCCAGCAGCTTCTTTGCAGTGATCTCGTCCGAGTCGCCTTCTTCCCGCTCTCGCTGCACGACAGGCGCTGCGGCGTTGATCACCTTCTCCATCCGCCGACGCTGCTTCCTGTTCGGTCTCGTTGGCTGCTCTGGCCCAAGGTCGTCGTGTCCCTGACGAGCGCGCCTCACGTCCTCGGGAGTGCATCCCGTTTGCTGTACGAACAACTGAACAGCCTGAACGTCAAGCTGCTCGTAGTCGAAGACGAACCCGCGCAGGTTCGCCATGCTCTTGAAGCTGTCAAGGAACCCGCGCAACTTCTGGTGCTCTTCACCGCCAGGCTCGTTGTTCTCGACGAAGAACATCCTGGCCCGCTTCTTGATGTAGACTTCCTGCGCCCGTTCCTCGTCGGTACGCGTATCGTGGGTGTCATACATCTTCGGGGTCTTTCGCTTTGCGGTTGGATACGATTGAGTCGTCGACCGGAGCAGGGAGACGCTTCGGCTGCTTGACGTGGTTGAGCGCTTCTCCACGCACAACGTCTGCCGCCTTCGCGATACCAAGCTGACCACCAGTGAGGGCGTCGAGTACGACCATGGACTGAAGAACGGTCTTCGGGTCCTTGGTACGCTTCCGCTTGACACCAGTGAGTTCTTCTTCTCCCTTGTCGTTTACGGTGTAGGTTTCGGTCTCTTCCATGCGCTCGCCGCGCGCGATGAAACCAAGGTTCTGTACAAACGCTTCACGAGCTTCGTCGGTGAGTTCAAATACGAAGTCGCGGTCCATGATGTTAGTCCTTAACGAACTGCCCAGATAGCACGGGCTGGCGTGGTTTCAGTATCAGTGTCCAGTACGGCGGTTTCTTCAGAAAAGTCTACTCCTGCTTCAGCGTCGCAGCACTTGTGCAGGTCGTCTATGGAGTCCTGCAACCTGCACAGCTGCTCTTCCATCTTCGCGAGTCTGTACTCGAGAAGTTCTTCGTTGACGGAGTTCCCGCCGAAGCTGCCGACCGCACCCGCACCTGTCGTTCCCCCAAGGAAAACGAGGACTGCCAGCCATGACGGTACCTTGCTCGGGATGATCGATGATGCTGGTGTGGTCGGCTCGGGCATGGTGGTTAGTCCTTGACCTTGCCGCCGGTGCGGGCTGCGAGTCGCTCGAGCTTGGAGGCGGTGACCTTCCGCATCACCTGCGAATGGACGCTCTTGGCGCGCCGTCGGGACTGGCGTTCCTCCTTGCCGCTGCCGAAGCGGAAGCGAGCCTTCAGACCGTAGTACCACAGCTTGTCGTCGACCATCTCCAGCAGGTTGCCGATGATGTCTCCGGCGACACCGTAGTCGTCCAGGGCACGCTTCCAGTCGAAGGCGTCGTCGAGGCCCTTGGCGTAGATGCGCAGCGCCTCGTCCTCGGGGACGTCTTCCTCGTCCTGGATGCTCTCCAGGGTGTCGCTGAGCACGTCGTAGTTGAGCGCGCCGACAACGTCGTCACGGATGTCGAGCGCCAGCAGAAGCAGCGCGAGAATGTTGACCTTCTTCATTGGGGTAGTCCTGTCAGGTGTGAAGCGGGCTCATGCCCACGTGAGTGTGTCGATCGAGCGGCGTCCACCGCGCGATCTCACGGTCTCTCAAACCGCGAGAAGTTGTGCTGTCGACGAGCCGCAGAGGCTTGTCTCCGGTAGCAAAGTGAAGAAGGTAGTTGTGACCGCTGGAGTAGTCCCTGTTCCAGACCTGTACTTCCCACCACGTGTGCGGGCGAGTCGTCAGGATGTAGTCAAGAACAAGTGGTTCGATGGGAGTCAGGATGAACCGAGGCTTCGGGAGGTTGTCCCAGTGTCCGTAGCCAGCCCAGAGACATCCGCGTTCCCACTCGTTGTCGCTCGGAAAGTTCCAGTTGCCGAGCTTGTCGGGATTCGTAGGAACGCGGCCAGCGAGCGCCATTTGCATCGCAGTCACAAACCCACAACAAGGGAGCCTGTTGCTGACCATCAGCTGGCTCACGGGGGAGTTTGGGTCAGCGAGTATGGCGCTGATACGATCCATCAGTACACCATGACGTAGGCTTCGAGCCCTGTGACCACCTCGTCACCCGCCGACGTGTTCTGACGCCCGCAGAAGATACCGACCTCGGCCACGTTGTCCAGGTCCAGCGTCACACCGACCGAGTTGCTCGGTGCGAGGTTGCTGCCGTCATCCAGTTCCCCTCGAACGACCATGCCCCATGCGGAGCCGTCGCCAGAGGACTGCACGATGCCGTGAGCGATGTTCACGGCACCCGCGGGGTTGACGGCGCCGAACGAGTTGAGGTTGACCCTGGAAACGCGGAAGGCAGAGCCACCCCAGCGGTAGTCACCAGCACCGATGTGGACGGTCGCGGTGGCCGGGATGGACACGTCAGAGGACAGGATGATGCCGTTCATCACGAGGGCAGAGTTGGCGGTCCAACCGGCCTTGTTAGTGTCGCGGTACCAGACCTCAACGCGCTTCCCGGCAGGGATGTCGAAAGGCCAGGTGATGTAGTCGTAGTTCACAGGCAGGTTGCCGCTGGCTGGGGCCGTCTTGTCGATGGTGTAGCCGTCAGCCGTGATGGTCTTCACGATGCCGCTCAAGGCGGTGAGCGTGCCCGTGGTGAAGTCCGGGAGCCGGATGGCTCCGGGAATGAACCCAGCCGGATCTCCGACCATGACCTCATGCAGCGCGACGATGTCACCGGCAGCGTCGAGGCCCTTGATCAGATGCAGACCGCATAGGACGTAGTCGGCGGTGTCGCCGTTGCCGCTGCCAGGGGCAAGGTTTGCGGACTGGTCGGTGCCGTCAGGGGCCTCCCATAGCCATGACGCCACGCCACCGGGGTCGGTGGTCGTGAAGGCCGCAGGCCAGTCCTGCTGGGTCTGGTCTGGCACTACAGCGGCAGCGCCGCCGCTGTGTCCCTGTGCGTGCTGGGTACCCATGAGCTAAATCTCGTAGTTCAGGCTGACGCTCTTGATGGTCGCTCCGAGCGCGTTGTCGACCTTGGCGAAGATGCTCTGTAGCGCACCACAGTAGTCGAGCAGTCGGTAGTTGAAACCATCATCACCGAAGTCGTACACCACGACACCCTTGGTGGTGTCAGTGACGTCCTTCTCGATGGTGAGGCCAGTCACCTCGTGGGCGTACTTCTTGTGGGTCGCCAGCGGACTCTGCGTGCCACCCATGAGTGTGAAGTCCAGCGTCGACACGGCGGCGTTGACAGCTTCCAAGTGGAAGACGATGTTGCGCAGCAGACACACCGGGGGCAGCGGGTCGTCGAAGAGGACCACCGCGTTCACATTGGTGAGGGCCTGGTCGGCTGTACGCTGGATACTGTTACGACGGATAGTCATGCGGGGTCACCTGCGCGGGAAGATGAAGAGTCGGCCCAGACGGTGAGTGGCGTTCCACCGTCCAGGCCGACCGCACATTGCCTACCCCAGACAAAGCACTTTCCCCGTTCGTGGGGCTTGTCGGAGTTCTCATATCCGACACGGCCTGTCCGTAGAGCGTTTGCCACGCTGCCAGGCGCGACTACTCGGAACGGATTGTACAGGCTTTGGCCGTCTGCAGTACGGCGGTGTGAATACGGGTAATGGGTAATCGTCAGTGAGGCCGGTTAGGGCCTACGGTTTTGACAGAAAACCTCATTCACATTGCAAGTGCGACGAGCGCGCGCTGTCGCAGCGCGATCCCCGACTCACAAGTAGAGTCTATCATATATAGATTCGATGTGCAACATAATAGATCAGATCGCGAAAAGGTAGGTTGTAGGTAGGTTATCGGGCACCGGTTTTCAATAATAATAGGGGGTGGGGGCTGGCCGCAGCGCGCCATCAGTCGAGAACGACCCCTGGTCGGCCCAGCTAACCGTCCGGTTAGTCAGTATGGCCCCGGCCCTGGCCCCGGCCCCGGCCCTGGCCAGCCCAGTCGGCCCCGGCCACCCGTGGCCCTGGCCAGGGGGGTCGGTCGGCCCCGGCCACCCGGAGGGGCGAGCACCGTCAAGGTCGACCCCTCATGTGAAGTCGAGAGGTTGCCCCGTAAGTGGGGTGCGACAAAAATGTCGCGAATCCACCGTGTCGGCTCCTGGCCCTGGCCAGGTACCAGGGCTACCCAGGGGGCCGGAACGCCGTACAAGGCGACTGAGGGGCCTTGTACGACGGCACTCTGATCAGAGTCACTAACGGTAGAAAGCACCATATCAGCCGGTCGCTGGCGACTGAATGTGTATTCATTCACAGCTACAGCCCCCTGGCCAGCCCGGTCGGAGCATCCAAGGGAAGGTGTCAGGGCTCAGTCGGGCCACCCGTGGCCAGGGGCCGACCACGCCGACCGGCCCTGGCCCTGACGGTCGGGTAGCCCACCCGGCCCCCTGGCCAGGGGGCCGATCAACGGTAGAAGGCGGGATATCAGCCATCCCAGATCCGACCAGATCCGACCCTACTCTCTCTCTACTATCTCTCTCTACAAACACAGGTTCTAACTGGACTATCCCCATTCGGGGCATTGAACCAGGGGAATCCCCTGGTTTCTACGGATGGTAGAAATGGATAGATTAGAGGAAAAGTCAGGTGGAACCTGCCTTTTCGGCAATCGCAGTCGGGGGTTAACCAAACGGTTAGCAATTTTCCGTGGAAATTGCCGGATAGTCCAGGTAGAAGGCCCGGAATGGGCATATCGGGCGTAGGACCGGTGTTTGGAGCGTCAGGGGGGGTCGCGACGACTCTCTCCTGGCCAGGGCCACCCGTGGCCGGGGCCGACCGGGGCCACCGATCCGCCGGTTAGCCAGGTTCAACCCTACGAACCGCCGATCCGGGGCCGACTGAGCACCGTTCGCAGTCGGGGCAAGGGGGCCGACCACGACTTTACATTCTCTTAACATTTCCTTTGGGCGACCAGTCGACCGACCGGCTACGTTGCACCGTGAAGCGGGAATGAACCCGCCGACTCGACTCTCTCTCTCACCGACCCGGAGCTACCATGCGCCCCCTTCGAACCCTTCCCCAGCTTCCCCACGCGACTCACTCTCTGTACATCATGCACGAGCGATGCTTCGAAGGCGACCGGTGCTACTACGCGACCGTCAACGCCTACGGCACCCACCGCGAAGCTGTGCAGTCGCTCAACGACTCCAAGCGGGATCACGGTGAGATCCGGTCGACCGTACCCGGTGCTCTCTCCTACGGGATTCCCTGCAACGTCGACAACGTGACGACCTTCTCTGTGGCCCGCTACACTCTCGCCGACCAGGGGCGCTAACATGAACCCGACCACGAACCCGACGACCCCCCTCTCCCCCCTGTGCGCGGTCTACATGGAGCACCCCGACGGCACGTGTGGCTTCGCCGTATGGGATCTCACCGTTCAGTCGGCCAAGTGCGAACACGGGGCCTACTTCGAAGAGTCGGCAGCCATCGCCGGAACCCCCCTTCCCGGTCGCGACGATCCGAGCGCTGAGCACGTGCCGTACCCGATCCCCTACATGCACGGGGCGTCGGTCCTGTTCGAAGGGGAGAGCGCCCGATGAACCCCGACCGACCCTACGACCCGATCCCGTTCGCCGTGATCGACTCGATCACCGTGGCCGACCTTGATCGCCTGTTCCACGTGGCCGGGGCCACCCATGGCCGGGGCCACACGTCGACGCGCGGGCTCTGTTCCTGCTACTCGATGCGATCCGGGTGAGTGCATCGATCCCGACCGACCGGCTCTCCTGGTACGGGTACGCACAGGGCAAGTAGCCGCCCGACCAGCTACCCGACCAGCTACCCCCCCGCGCCCCCTCTCACCAGGGGGCGCAAGTGCGTCGGGGGCTGGCCCCCTGGCCAGGGCCAGGTAAATCGGATAACCGACTCCTAATTCCGATATGCCCTTCGACAAGGCCCCTCAGTCGCCTCGTACGGCGTTCTGATCTCCGGGTACCCTACGGTACCTGTGTCGCGCCAGAACGCCGCACAGGCCGACCAGACCCCTTGTCGGCCACGTGAGAGGCTACCCGTCGACTGCGCCCGACTGCGCCCGACCGGCCCCCCTGGCCCTGGCCAGGGCCGGAGGGGCCGCCCCGACGCAGAACGGCCCCGGCAGCTTGCGCTACCGGGGCCGTGTGTTCTCTCGTGTGATCCCCTCTCTCTACTTGGCCGACGTCAGCTTGCGGATCTGCGCCTTGATCTCACGCTCTGCGACCTTGCCCTGAGCCTTGATCGCCTTGATCTGCGCGGCGTCGTCGCCAGCGTTCTTCACAGCTTCGCGGGTGGCCTTCTGCGCTTCGCGCAGAGCGGCGACCAGCTTCGCACCTTCGCTCTGGCTCTCACCGTTGCGGTAGATGTTGAACACATCGAGGCGGAAACCGACGTAGACCCGCTTGGCCACACGCTCCCCACTGGGATCGGGGTTGCCGTTCTTCACGGTGGCCACGATCTCACAGGAGTCGACCATGCTGCCCGGCTGGGCCTTCCCGATGGCAGCCAGGAGCGTGCTCAGATCCGACACGTTCTCCGGCAGATCGCCGTCGATGCCATCGCTGGCGCACTTGGCGCGGATCGCGTCGATGCCATCGCTGGCCAGCCAGGAAGCACCGAGCCCGACCATGTTCTCGCAGAGCAGATCCATCGCTGCCTCCTGCCACGTCGGGTTGCGCTTCTGGGAAGCGGTGGCGACCTTGTAGCCAGCCGACTTCATCGCTTCGCGCTGCTTCTTCATCGCTCCGGGGCCACCCACGGAAGCGGCGACGATCACGGTGCCATCGGCCCCGTCGATCATTCCGGCTTTCATGGGATCGCGCTTCGCGGCTTCGAACGCATCGAGGACCAGCTTGCGGTAGAGGGGATCGGATTCGAAGGCGGCGACGTTCGCCAGGAACGAGGTCTCCGGCACCAGCGAACCGACCAGAACGCCCATGAACACGGTACCCAGGGGGATACCGGCGTGCTCCGGGTGCTCTGCTTCGTTCGCCTGTTCCGTGGTGATCTCGATCAGCTTGGCGGCGTCGACGGTGATCTGTGCGTCCATGATGTTCTCTCTCTCTCATGTTGGGGGGTAGGTACCACCCGCACCTATCAGTCGATCCGATCGTAGGTTCGTTGCCCGTCCGGGCAACCTACTATCCGTATGCGCAGTCGCCTCCCCGGAGGGCCGCGATTGAGGATGTCAAGGTGCGAGGGGCCAGGGGGCTTTCCCGCTGGCTCTGGCAACCTATGCACCCGTGATCCGGGTGGCAAGGGGGGCCGACTGAATTTCCGAAAAAAAGTCCGGCCCCCCTCCCCTGGCC
>LQAJ01000117.1_pt1 | contig 46943 bp, 61 predicted proteins | sample 1535811 | NCBI WGS metagenome assembly LQAJ01 (sample SAMN04331587, study PRJNA305678) | bioreactor metagenome | isolation source: bioreactor_6 inoculated with Wadden Sea sediment 2nd replicate of a... | place: Germany: Wadden Sea, Janssand Flat
CCGTACGGAAAAAAATTGATATGCTTAAAGCTTTTTCATTTCTTCGATACAATCAGGACAGATGTTTTTGCCCTTTAGATTACGAACACCCTTCGCTTGACCACAGAAGATGCAAGCTGGTTCGTATTTCTTAAGGATGATTGTGTCGCCCTCAACGAAAATTTCTAGTGCGTCTTTTTCACCAATGTTTAGTGTTCTTCTTAGCTCGATAGGAATTACCACACGGCCAAGCTCATCAACTTTACGTACGATACCTGTAGATTTCATGAAAATCCTCCTCTAGACATAATTCGACAAAATTCGCTTAATAAGAGAATACCAACGTTTACAATAAAAGTCAACCATTTTTTTCTAAATTTTAAGGTAAAACCGCATAATTCTTTATTTTTAAAAGGCAGAAAAAGTTAATATATGAACATACAGTATAATTTTACCCAGATATATACATATGAATCACCTTTATTTTGGAAAAGTGTCTACTATTTAGTTTTCCGCTTACAAAATAATGTAATGGAATTGGAAATTGAGATAAAGTCTCATTCGACAAATAGCGACAAAGTAAGCGATTGCAATATTTCTATATTTAGAAATAAAATACATTACCATTATTCTAAATATTTTAGGGAATCTGGTAAATCGTGTATCTCTTAGTAAAAAAATAGCCACAAGACAGGTTGTTTAATCAAAAACCGTCTTGTGGCTATCTAAATATCTTCTTTAGATTAAATGTGCATAATTTGGAAATGAAATTTATCTAAGGTATTATTGTGAAATCCTTATTGTTAATCAGATTCTTTTGCCTGTGTTTTCCCCTTGTTTGTTGGGGGTTCTGTGTCCTTTTGGCTTTCTTCTTTTACAGTGTCCATATCAAAATCTGACTTAGGAACTTCTTTACAGACCATTACGGTATCTTTTACCTCTTCTTCATCTTCTTTGTTTCCAAAATATTCTTCATAGAAGGTCTTAATAATAGAAACTGTGTGCATGATGGAAGAAAATTTTCCTGCCATGCCGCTTTTTTTCAGCAATAGCGTCTGTGACATTGTCGGATGTCTCGGCCAAATTGTCGACGGTTTGGTGGAAGGCCTCCATGCCGTGGGCCACTTCTCCTGAGATGGCATTGACATTCTTTGTGATACCAGGCAGTTCGTCAATGACAGAATCAATTTCTGGTCGTTTTTTCATCGACAATTTTCATGATTTCCTTAAAAGACCTGTAAAAGCGAATAAGTATCATCAGTATGTATAAAAGAACCCCCGAAAGGAGTACCCAGAGTACAAAAAGTCCAATGTCTTTAAAGGAAAGAGATATGTTGATGGCGTTGTTCAATCTGATCACCTCGTATTTTGTGAGTTGTGGTTGAATAGTGGTAGACCCACTGCTTATTCTATCATAAGTGAATGGATTATAATATTATGCGGTTCTAAGAATAGTTCGACACCGCTATGTATAATCCTGCTAGTTTTTGATATGATCATTTTAACAAATTGAAGGAGGCGTCGTTTATGAGAGAAGTTTCATTTCAGGATTTGTCCAAAGACTTTTTGTCCCAGCTTGTTAAGGGGGCATTTTTAACAGTGAAGGCAGGCGAAAAGGTCAATACTATGACAATTGGATGGGGGAATATAGGTTTTATTTGGAATAAACCCATAATGATGGTCCCTGTGAGATACTCGAGATATACATATTCAATGATTGATGGTTCAGACACGTTTACTGTGAGCGTGCCTGTTCAAAGTGACATGAAAAAGGAACTGGCTTTTTGTGGCACAAAATCTGGACGGGACATGGACAAAATTCAGGCCTGTGGCTTAAACTTGTCTGCAGGTCAGTCAGTGGAAACACCAATTATTTCAGATTGTGAACTTCACATTGAATGTAAGGTGGTCTATAAGCAGGCCATGGAACCGGGCACACTCGACCAGGACATTCGAGATTTAAAATACCAAAATGGTGACTACCATGTTATGTACTATGGAGAAATTCTTAAGGCCTACTACTTAGATTAAGTCTTGCGTTTCAAAAAAATTTCATAGCCATAAAGACAAAATAAACCGCTTAGATAATGTAGGAATGTACATGACTAAGCGGTTCTATTTTTGTTTTTAAATTCTTGCAGCTGTCAAATTGACTTGGCAAGCAATTGACTTATAAAACATTAAACGCATTTCCGTTGATATGGATAGATCTGGCTTCAATATACATGCTCTTATCATTTAAACTGATAGCAAAGTTTGGAATAGAAATTTCTATAGGCGAAGCTTCCTCTGACAAGTCTGCTATTGATTTTACAGAAGCAAATTCTCCAAATCCACCTTTATGATAGGCGATGGACTGAATGAGATCTGTTTTTGTGTCCGCAGTGATGAGCGTGTCTGAGTCATCTATATAATAGAAGGCATTGACACCTTCAAATTGTATATCGACATTATCCCTTCTTTGCGGCTTGAGTTTAAATGATATTTTCTGATCTTCCAAATCTATTTTAAGAGAGTCAATTTTGCTGGAGTCCAGCTGATCTAGCCACGGATTTAGTTCCATAGACATCATTATACCACCTCGTTCTTACTTTCCTTATTCTCCATATGTTTTATCATAAGTGCATGGACGAATCAACCATTTTTAAGAATCTTCATATTTGGCCACGGTTAAAAGTCGATTGTGACTTGCCATGAGACTGTCTTCTATTGATTTTCAGGAAATTTGGGCAGTTTAATTTTAAAATGTGTTCCAGTGGAATAAGGCAGCAGTTCAATACAGCCTCCATGCAGTTCAATAATTCGCTTTGTAATAGAAAGGCCTAAACCAGTGCCATTGTTTTTTGTGGTTCTGGCCTTATCCCCCGAAAGAAGGGGTTGAATATGTGTTTTTGTATGTCCTGCCCTATGCCCACGCCATTGTCAGAAATCAATAGGACGATATACTGGACTTCCTCTTGGAGGCGGACTGTGAGGGTTGTGTTTTCCCCACTATATTTTATAAAATTGCCAATAATGTTATCAAGGGCCCGCCTGAAGTTTTGAATGTCCAACTGGACAGTTTCCCCTTTGCCGGTTGACGGCTGATCAGTTTGGCCGAGGGCTTCCATTTGAATATCATAGTTTTTACCAGCCCTTTCGATGTCAGTGATCCATCCTGCCAGGAGGTCCTCCACAACATGTTTTATATTGTAGGTGTGGCGCTCAAGGGTGTACTGGCTGGCATTGAGTTTTGAATAGGTAAAAAGCTCGTCTAAAAGATGATTGGCCCGGATGCCATTTCGGATGATGGCCTCAACCCATTTTTTATCAGGTTCTGACAAAGTCCTTGATGTTTTTAGGCTTTCACTATACCCGATAACATTGGTCAGTGGGGTTTTGAGGTCATGAGAAATATCGAGGATGAGCTCCTGCCTAGAATTTTCAAGATTTTCTCTGAGGGCAATTTCATTTTCAATGGTCTGGCTTAGATTGTTGATGTCTGCTGCAAGACCGTCTAGGTCATTCCCCGCCTTTAGGTCAATTGTCTGTCCGTACTGACCTTGACTGATTTCATGTAGCGTTTTTGAAAGTCTGTAAAGAGGCTGAATAACCTGTTTTGCTGAAAAGCGACTGAATATAAAAACGATACATAAGGCCCCTATAGCAAAAATAATGGTTGATAAAAAAGCGGCCTGATTCTCAAGGAGAACTTCTCGGTAAGGCATGAACAAGACCAGCATTTCCCTGTCGTCATCATAGGGATAGTAGACCATGATGTCTTTTGTGCTGTTATTTGTGAGTTCATTAAAACCCGCACACTGTAGGCGTATCCAGGTTGGTGCCCCTGCCCTGTTGAAGCCAAGACATTGTATTCACTGTCAATGAGTTCCACATAACTTTCCTGAGGTAGGTCTAGGGCTTTCCAGGGGATGCTTTCCTTTTCAAGAACTGAAGTATAAATGGCATCAAGAGCTTCGAGGGACGGATTATAGTAATACATTTGTTCTGTAAACTCTGCGTTTAAATACAAGGCAAAGGCGCCAAGGCATATAATGAGGACGATCATTATGAAATTAAGTCGTGTAAATTGTGAAGCCAGAGTCTTGCCCTGACCTATCCTGTTTATGGTTTTCATGATCAAGACTCCAATCTGTAGCCCACACCTCTAATTGTCTTTATAAGGCTTGGATTTTTTGGATCTATCTCAATTTTTTCTCTTAAATGACTTATGTGGACCATGATTGTGTTGTCATCACCGTAGTAGTTTTCTTCCCATGCGTACTCGTAAATTTGTCGCTTGGTGTAGACGCGTCCAGGGGCCTGCACGAAGAGGGTGAGAATCTTGAACTCAGTCGGATTGAGATCCACGCGCTTGTCGCGAATGATAACTTCATGTTTTTCTTCATCAATTGTAATGGGGCCGCTTTTAAGAACCCGTCCCCTTAGGTCTGGGTTATGATTGAATTTTAAGTAGCGGCGCAGGTGGGCTCGTACCCTTGAAGAGAGTTCGAAAATACTAAAAGGCTTTGTGATATAGTCGTCGGCTCCCAAGTCTAGACCTAGAATTTTGTCGTGGTCTGCATCCCTAGCTGTGAGCATAAGCACGGGCACTTCACTGGTCTGACGAATGTGACGAAGGAGCTCGATCCCGGTTAGGCCGGGCATCATAATGTCGAGTATTATAAGATCGAAATGACTGGATTTGAACATTTCAAGGGCTTTGAGGCCGTTATCGGCTGCTTCCACCCTGTAGTCATCTTTTTCAAGATGCATTCGAATGAGTTCTCGAATGTCTGTGTCATCTTCTGCTATAAGAATTTTAGGTGTCATGACTCTACCTCCTAAGTGTATTGTACCTCGATTTTGAGGCAAGGGGTCGTATTTTAAGGTAAATTTAAGACAGACTTGTTCCATATCATTCAACGTGTTATAATACAGCGTAACAGAAATAGATAGAGGCTATGAAGGGAAGAGTAAGCTTGAGACAATGTCTTAGAGAGCCGGAGATGGTGGGAACCGGTACGGAGTAAAAGCTGAAGATGGCCCCTGAGCCTGATGGTGAAATACAAGTAAGCATCAGCGGATTGCACCCGTTACAGTGCGTGTGACATGTTCACACTGAGTTACAGTCAGCGATGATTGTATGAAGTAGGGTGGTAACGCGAATCGGTCTTCGTCCCTTTGTTGGGAGAGGGCTATTTTTATTTTTTGTGAAGTTGATGTTTATTTTATCGAAAATAGAGGTTTTTCATTGAAAAATCAAATAGAGATGGTCTATCTACAAAAGGCCAATTATAAAATGTGGGTATGTAGTGAGAGATTTAAAGGAGGAGACACAATGTCAAAAGGTACTTATTATGTAACGACGCCGATTTACTATCCGAGCTCCAATCTGCACATCGGTCATACGTATACAACGGTGGCAGCTGATGCGATTGCAAGATTCAAAAGAGCGACTGGCTATGACGTTATGTTTTTAACGGGTACAGATGAGCATGGTCAAAAAAATTGAAACTGTGGCAAAGGAAAAAGGCATGGCGCCAAAAGATTATCTTGATGGCATGATTGCTGGCATTAAAGACCTTTGGAACACGATGGAAATTTCTTATGACCAGTTTATCCGTACAACGGATGAAGACCATAAACGCCGTGTACAAGCTATTTTCCAAAAGCTCTATGATAATGGAGACATTTATAAAGGCGAGTATGAAGGCATGTACTGTACACCTTGTGAATCTTTCTGGACAGAGTCTCAACTAGAAGATGGAAACTGCCCAGATTGTGGTCGTCCTGTTGAAAAGACAAAAGAAGAAGCTTATTTCTTTAAGCTTTCAAAATATCAGGGACGTGTTCGTGAACTTTTAGCAAGTGGCGAGTTCCTACTGCCAGAATCTCGTGCCAATGAAATGATCAAGAACTTCATTGATCCAGGCCTTGAAGACCTTTGTATCACACGTACAAGCTTTGACTGGGGTATTCCTGTACCATTTGATGAAAAGCATGTTATTTATGTTTGGCTGGATGCACTAAGCAACTATGTGACGGCTCTTGGCTATCCTGAAAACACGGATAAGTTCAATAAATACTGGCCTGCAGACGTACACCTTGTTGGTAAGGAAATTGTACGTTTCCATACAATCATTTGGCCAGCAATGCTAATGGCTCTTGATGCGCCACTGCCAAAGATGGTTTACGGCCACGGCTGGCTCCTTCTTGATGGTGGTAAGATGTCAAAATCCAAGGGCAATGTGGTCGACCCAGTTGTGCTGATCGACAGATATGGGGTGGATGCTCTAAAGTACTTCTTGCTTAGAGAGTACAGCTTTGGTTCAGATGGCAACTTTAACAATGAGGTTTTACTGAACAGAATCAACTCTGATCTTGCAAATGACCTGGGCAACCTTGTAAGTCGCAGTGTGGCCATGGTGGAAAAGTACAATGACGGAGAAATTGTAAAATCACAGGCTGTTCTTGAATTTGATGAAGATCTTAAGAAAATTGCTGTTTCCACTGCAAACCGTGTTGAAGCCAAGATGGAAGTTCTTGATTACTCCAACGCACTAGAGGAAATTTGGAAACTGATTCGTCGTACCAACAAGTACATTGATGAGACAATGCCTTGGGCTCTTGCCAAGGAAGAAGAGAAAAAGCTGACCTTGATACGGTTCTATATAATCTGATTGAAGCATCCGCATTATTTCTGTTTTGATCCAGCCGTTTATGCACCATACATCACGCGGAATTTGGGAGCAAATTGGTGCTGTTGAAGGTGAAAAAACAGTCTGGGAAGCTTCAAAGATATTCGGCCTAACAGAAGCGGGCACGAAGGTGAAGAAGGGCAAGTCCCTATTCCCGCGTATTGACGTGAAAAAAGAGATTGAAGAACTGGACAATCTCGGTGGTAAAAAAGAAGAGAAAAAAAGCAAAAAAAGAAGAAAAGAAAAACAAGAAGTCTAAAAAAAGATGAAGCAAAGGGTGAAATCACTATTGATGACTTTGCCAAAGTGGACTTTAAAGTGGCTGAAAATCACATCTGTTGAAAAACACCCCGATGCGGATAAGCTTCTTGTGCTTCAACTAAAAGTTGGAGAAGAAACGCGACAGGTTGTTTCTGGCATCGCTGGTCACTACACGCCAGACGAGCTCGTTGGTGAGAAAGTTATTCTTGTTGCCAACTTAAACCAGTTAAACTAAGAGGTGTGCTGTCTCAAGGCATGATCCTGGCAGCGACTTCTGGCAAGCAACTTAAGCTTGTTTCTGTTGATATTGAGTCGGGTGCGACGGTATCTTAGTCCATTGTAAGCGGACTTTCAAGTGTTTTTAAAATCCCCCAAAATGTTTGGGAATAAACAAAGCGACAAAGGGACTGTCTTGTATGCAGTCCCTTTTCCTATGGTTTCTTAAAGGAATCTTTGTTGTTTACATATTTAGAAATGGGTATGAAGTCACCACGGGCATTATGTCCCCTTGCAATGTCATGTGCCCTTTTTATATAATGATTCGTAGTGTTTGAAAAGAGGAGGACAATTATGCTATTTGATTCCCATGCGCATATGACAGATAGAAAATTTGATGATGATAGAGAAGAAGTTATTCAGCGTGCTTTTGACAGCGGCATTGAATATATTATGAATCCAGGTGCGGATTTTGAGTCTTCTGTAGAGGCTATTAAGCTGGCAGAGGCCTATGACAACATCTATGCAGCTGTGGGTGTTCATCCCCATGATGCAAAATCTATGGATGAAAGCATGTTAATGCTTCTTGAATCTATGGCCAAGAAGAAAAAAGTGAAGGCCATTGGTGAAATCGGACTTGATTTTCACTATGACAATTCACCAAGAGATATTCAAAGACAGTGGTTTAGAGAGCAAATTAGAATGGCAAAACGTGTGGGCAAGCCGGTTATAATTCATGACCGGGAAGCCAACCAAGAAACATTTGACATTCTGCGTGAGGAAGAAGCCTTTGAAAATGGTGTTTTGATGCACTGCTACTCTGGAAGTGCAGAACTGGCTCGTCAATACGTAAAGCTCGGGGCTTATATATCTATTGCTGGTCCCGTGACATATAAAAATGCAAGAAAAACGGTAGAAGTGGCTAAGGCAGTTGATTTAAACCATCTGATGATCGAAACGGATTCTCCGTATTTGACACCAGTGCCTTACCGTGGCAAAAGGAATGAATCAGCCCACGTTCGGTACGTGGCTGAGCGCATTGCTGAAGTGCGTGAAATTTCTCTTGAAGAGGTTGCAAAGGCAACCCTGAATAATGCCAAGCGCTTTTTCCGTATTGATGAATAGCCCTTTAAAGTAAGGGTGAATCTTCACACCAGAAGGAGGAGGCGACCATGGGTCGATTCAAGAAGTGGATGCCGGTGACAGTGATTGCACTGGCGGCTTGCCTGGTCCTAATTGTAGGCCTGGCAGGAAGAAAGCAAGTGACAATCATTGATGAGGATCGTGAAGTTGTGGTATCAACTGTTAGAACAAGTATGGCATCGGTCTTGAAAGCGGCCGATATTGTTCTGGAGGACTCTGATCTTGTTATACCAGAACTGGGAACCAAGCTCACAGACGGAATGGAAATTCAAATCGTGCGGGCTGACAAGCATGAAATTTTTGTCGATGGTCAGACACAGTCCATTAAGACAACGGCCCTATACGTAGGGGATATTATTGCTGAGGCTGGCATAGAGCTGGGAGACAATGATATTGTTCGCCCTGGAAAGCAGGTCAAAGTCAGTGGGCCTTCTAGTATTGAAATTACGCGTGTCACCGAAAGCGTTCAATCAGACACAGTTGATATGCCTTATGGCACCATTATTGAAGTTTCAGATGACCTGGAAGCAGGCGCGTCAAAACTTGTTCAAGAAGGTGTAGACGGTCAAAAACAAGTTAAGTACCGAATCATCTTCGAAGATGGTGTGGAGATACGCCGAGAACTCATTGAAGAAACTGTATTAAAAGAACCTGTGCCGGAAAAATTTGTACGGGGCAAGGAAAACCTCTATGTAACAAGTCGTGGCAGACCTCTACGGTATCAGAAGGTCTATATTATGCGTGCAACAGCATATGATTTATCCTTTGAAAGTTGTGGAAAATACCCTGACCACCCTGAGTATGGCATTACTTTTAGTGGCACAAGGGCTCGCCCTGGCGTGGTGGCTGTGGATCCTCGGGTTGTAAAGCTGGGTTCAAAGCTTTATATTGAGTCCATGGATAGAACACCGGACTATGGTTTTGCTAAGGCTGAGGACACAGGGAGCGCCATAAAGGGCAATCGCGTTGACTTATTCATTGAGAATAGATCACAGGCTCTGCGGTATGGTGTGCGAACGGTCAAGGTTTATGTGCTCGAGGAACCCATCACAGAAGACATGATGGTCGGGTACTCTAACCGGTAAATAATAAGGAGATACATTTGAAAATAAAAGAAGTGATTGTGGTGGAAGGCCGGGATGATGTGACTGCTGTCAAGCGTGCTGTGGATGCAGAAATGATTATTACCCAAGGCTTTGGCATTCGTGAAGAGACGTTTAAACTCATTGAAGAGGCTCAAAAAAATGCGGTGTTATTATATTTACAGATCCAGATCATGCAGGTGAAAAAATAAGAGAGCGACTTGTTAAGCGGATCAAGGGCTGTAAGCATGCCTTTCTTCCAAGGGAAGAGGCAACCAAAAAGGGAAATGTGGGTATAGAAAATGCCACACCTGAGAGCATTATTGCGGCTCTAAGCAAGGTAAGGACTCTCGTTGAGGATTCATCTGAAGTCTTTTCTAAACATGACCTCATTCAAAATGATTTGGTTGGAAGCCCCTTGGCATCAAGCAGGCGGGATCAACTTGGGAAAATTCTTGGAATTGGTTATGCCAATGCCAAGCAGTTTTTAAGACGATTGAATCATTATGGAATCACTAGAGGAGAATTTGATTCAGCTATAAAGCAGCTAGACGAAAGAGGATAAAATGAGATTAACATCACCACAAACGATTAAATATATAATGGATAAATACGGCTTTCGTTTTTCTAAAAGTTTAGGCCAGAATTTCTTGATAGATGATTTCATTGTCGATGAAATTATTGATGGGGCAGAGATAGGACCAGATGATGTGGTTCTTGAAGTTGGCCCGGGCATTGGGGTTATGACGCAGGCTATGGCAAGACGGGCAAAAAAGTTGTGGCTATTGAAATCGACAATTCCCTACTGCCTGTTTTAAGCGAAACCCTGGCAGAAGAAGACAATGTGGAAGTGGTAAATGGAGATGTTCTAAAAGTGGATCTTCAAAAAATTATTGATGAAAAGCTGGATGGACAGGCCCCAAAGGTGGTCGCAAATTTACCTTATTATGTGACAACGCCCATTATAATGCGCTTTTTAGAAGAGCAAATTCCTGTTACTGATATAGTGGTAATGGTTCAAAAGGAAGTTGCAGATAGAATGGTTGCTGACCCGGGGGGGAAAATATACGGAGCCCTTTCAGTGGTTGTTCAGTACTATGCTGAGCCATCAAAGGTGGTCAAGGTGCCAAGATCTGTCTTTATGCCACAACCTAATGTGGAGTCATCTGTGATTCGCCTTAAAAAGCGTAAAGAGCCGCCTGTGGATTTAAAGGCACCAGAATTATTTTTTAAAACGGTACGGTCGGCTTTTATGAAAAGAAGAAAGACACTGCTTAATGCCCTTTCATCAGGGGAGCTTGCTGTGTCAAAAGAAGAGACCAAAACCGTTTTAGAAGCTTGCGGTATTGATCCAAAACGAAGGGGCGAAACGCTTGATATGAATGAGTTTGCTGCTCTGGCCAATGGATTTTATGACATTAAGAACAATTAGATGAATCAGCAAGTGGATGAAGGATAAAGCCAATATTTTTTAAGTGTAAAAGAAAACATATATTTAAGGCGTGTTCCCCTGGTCAAGGGGGCACGCCTTTTTTACTGCTGAGCGCTCATCCCACTTTAGGACGGCATATTATTTAGATAGACTTGTTCTTTCTATAGTTCAAATAAACATTGAGTGCAGGGAGAAAATTAAGAATGTTGCCCCGTATCATTTCGATTTTAAGATTTGGGTCCATGCCACTATAGGGAATAGACTTTCGAGCGCCTTTTTCACTGGCCCGTACATATTGCATAAGCGTTTCATAGGGCAGGAGGTAAAATTCATCACAGAATTTAAAGTGGACAATCAAAAAGGCCAAACCACTTTGCTTTGATATATCCTCCATGAATTCAAGCTGGTGTTCATGAATGTTGGAAAGGGGTAGACTTTTTAAATTGGTTTCCTTGGCGTCAAAAGCGACGCCAACCCCCTGGATGATTCCCATAAAGTCAACTGTGGATTTCTTTTCAAAAAAAGCCTTGGTTATGGTTCCCTGTCCATCTATGTCAACAACCTTAATCGGTGTTGCTATTTTATCAATACGAGCCAGGCCTTGTTGCCTATAGTATTCAATTGTTTCGTGAATAAGGTCTTCTAGGTCACTGCCTCGAAGTCCTCTAGATCGCCATACAGTCAATGTGAAATCTCCTTAATCTCTTATACTCTTTGATTGCAGTGCCTTTACCAGTTGGTATCCACTATCAATCAAGATATTATTTATAATAACATGAAATGAAGACTTGCTGTGAAAAGTTGTGAACATGTTGAGAACTTTAATCACAATTTCTGTGGATAACTTGTGGATACTGTTGATAACATGAACAATAGGCGTCAGAATTATCTGAATTTACCACAGGATTCAAGGGTTTATGGATAAAAAACACCGTATATTTTGAGAGTGTTTTTGAAAAAAGTTCGATCAAATGTTAAGAATTTGGGGTTATCCACAAATCCACGGTGTAAAATGTTGATAATTTATGAAGGGCTTGATCCAACCGGGATCGAGTTGTGGATGAATGGTCTAAAAGTCACTTAAATTTGAAAAAGTTGGCCCATTTTGTTTAGGTCTTGTTAAATGGGGCATATATAATGTGGTGATAGAATCTTTGGAGACCGAGGAAGACGAATATAATCGTTGCCCTCGGTTTTTTTTTGATATTACAATAAATAAATCATATGGCTAACTTTAGAGAAAATGAAAACAGGGTCAGTCGCGAAGTGAGCCTTTGCTTGAGGATGGGTATAGAATTTGATTGATTAAAAGAAAGACACTGGCATGCTATAGAAAGATTATATACAATAGGTGTTGGGTATTAATATTTTGAATAATACTCGTTGTTTTATTGTAGTGTGTCAGGAGGAAATAAAAATGGATAAGAACATAGTTGTTTATACTTCAAATACGTGAGGATACTGTCACATGGTAATGGATTACCTAAAAGAAAAAGATGTGGCTTTTGAAGAAAAAATGTATCGACTGATGGTGCAGCACGTAAAGAACTTATGAAAAGCAGGTTTTATGGGTGTTCCTGTAATTTATGTGGGCGATGAAGTGATTCAAGGCTTTGACAAAGAAAAACTTGATGAACTACTCAAATAAAATCGCATACAGACCATGGAAAAACTGAATAGAATAATTTAATGAAAGGCTATAGACGAAAAGACTTATCAATTCGTTTATAGCCTTTTTATATGCTACAATTTTATGAGAAAGACTTTTCAAGGCATGTTCACAAAAACTTCACTAATATCGTGTATGATTAAGTTGACAAGATAATCATTTCCTATTATCCTAGTCATAAAGACCCCTCCTTGTAGGGGGCGAAAGGGGACGCGGATATGAAAATTCATGTACTTAAACAAGCGCAGCCGGAGTTGCAAAACAAAGTGGATTTGTCTGGTTCAGACAATTTATACCTCAGGATATTTGTTAAAGCCTATGGGTGAGGCGGTCCTGTTTTAGGTGTTGCTCTGGATGAGAAAACAAAAAAATGATTACGTAGAAGAACATGATGGGTATTCTATAATTGTCGATCAAGATTTGATCGACAGGTATAAAGGTTTTGAGATTGATTACACGATGACGTGGTTTTCAAAGGGCTTTGTTGTAAGACCGAGCTATGGAACAGCATCATCTTGCTAAAGGATAAGACATAGGAGGATTTAACATGAGCAAGAAAATTACAGTTTACACTTCAAATACGTGTGGTTACTGCCATATGGCAAAGGACTATTTCAATGAGAACAATATTCCTTTTGAAGAAAAGAACGTTTCAACAGATGCCGAAGCACGTAAAGAGCTTATGAAGGCAGGTTTTATGGGCGTACCAGTTATTTATGTTGATGACGAAGTGATTCAAGGTTTTGACAAGACGAAACTTGAAGAACTTCTTAAGTAGCCCATAGGCAAAAAATATATTCATTCAGGCGCTGCAAAATTACAGAGCCACATTCTTGTCATACCATGTATAGGATTTTGATTTATAAATATCTATATATGTTATGGCCAGAATTCTTGACTGATATTTTGCAAGTCGCTTAACGAATAAACCCCTTAATTATAGCTGGGCCTTTTTGCCAAGCTTTTGATTAAGGGGTTTTTGATTTTAAAGGGTCACTGGGTCCGTGAAATAGACAAAGATAGTCCCTGGAGAAAATGCGATTTTCAATCAGGGTTCAACTGATTTTGTAGGTCTTAAAAGTGGTATACATATAAAAACCAAGAAAGGATTATACCATGGGACAAAGAATGGGTCTAATGCAGAGAATACAATCCAAGTTGTCAAGTCGAATCACATTTTTAGTCGCACTTGTTCTAATCATTGTCTTTGGAATCCAAACTTTTTTGATCACAAACTATTTAACAAGTATTTCTAAAGACAATGTGGAATCTGAAATCGAATTAAGGGCGGAGTCCATTTCCAAGGATGTGAGAAAAATATTTGAAGACGCAAACTTGGTGACGAATCAAATGGCTCTCAATAGAGAAATTACAAGATATTTAAAAGAGGTAAACGAACGATCGGACATAAAGACGCATCCGCTTTTTTCTCATGTAAAGAACACTCTTTTAGACATTAAAAAGACAAGCTCAAATTACTTTATTGTTTGGATTGCCAACGGTTCTGCCAATTTTTATCTGGATCATACGGGATATATTTCAGACGCGTCCTACGATGTTCTCAAAAGACCTTGGTATGAACCAGCATCAGAAAGTGAGGGCATCGTCTTCACTGAGCCTTATATTGAGTGGGAATCAGGAAAAAATGTTCTGTCATCTATTTTGGCACTCCGTGAAGGGGATAAAATATATGGTTTTGTGGTGGTGGATATTTCACTGGATTCGATCCCTACAATTTTCAAGTCGATTGAACTTAAGGGCAGAGACAAGTATTTTCTCATTTCAGAGGATGGCAAGTACGTTTATCATCCCAACCAGACCCTGGCTCTGGAATCAGATCTTAGTCTTGAGACAGATCCCCTGCACCTATACAAAGATTTCATATTGTCAGAGAGCAAGACCATTAAAGACATTGTTTTTGAAGGACGGCATATGCTTCTCACATCCCATGAGGTGGGGGTGAGTGGCTGGAAAATAGTGACCTTACTTGATATGGAGCCTCTCAACAAGAACACTGCAAAACAGGGGATATGGATTGGGTTAACCTTTCTTACCGCCATTTTTTTAGCCATAGTTCTTATAAGCCGAATGGTGACACAGTCAACAAAACCTTTTCGGGTTTTAACGGAGTATGGGGTGGAGATTGCTGATGGTGACCTGACAAGGAATATTCCGACTATTTATAGGAATCGTCAAGATGAAATGGGCGACTTGGCAGTGTCTTTTCAAACAATTATTGAAACCTTCCGTAGTGAAAACGACATACTTGAAGAAAAAATCCTAGAAAAGAATAGGGAGCTGGAAGCCCAGTATGAGCATATACTAGAGACTGAAAAAGTGGCCTCACTGGGACATTTGGTTGCGGGTATAGCCCATGAAATAAATACACCGATCGGGAACTGTTTGTCCACATCGACCTTCTTAGAGCAGGAAAAGGTTAAGATGATTGAAAAATATAACTCGGGAAAACTGTCAAAGAGGGAATTTAACAATTTTATGATTCTAATGGATGAATCTCTTGATATTATGACAAGCAGTCTAAGGCGGGCAGCAGATATGATCAGCAGCTTTAAGCAAGTTGCGGTGGACCAGAGCAGTGAAAGAAAATATAAGTTTGATATCAAGCAAGTTGTGGACAGCGTTATTATGAGCCTCAAACACGAATACAAGAGAACGCAGATTCATATAGACAATCGATGCAAACTCGGTATGGAACTGGAAAGTTATCCGGGGGCTCTGACCCAGGTGATCACCAATTTCGTTATGAACTCCATTAAGCATGGATATCAGGAAGGTGAGGCTGGCATGATTGTCATTGATGCCAGAGAAGAAGGCCAAGATGTGGTCCTGACATACACAGACGATGGCTGTGGGATGGATGAAATGACCAGATCTAAAATGTTTGACCCCTTCTTTACGACTAGTCGGGGAACGGGTAGCAGTGGGCTGGGCATGCACATTGTTCATAATATTGTTACCCAGCAGCTGAGGGGCTCTATAATATGTGAAACGGGTCCTGGTCAAGGTGTGAAGTTCATACTGAGGCTTCCTAAATTTGTTTATGACACAGTGTAAATTCATTTCAAAAGAGAAGGACCGTATATTGAAATGATTCTGAAAGACAGGGATTTAATCAAAAATAAAAAGGACTATGATTTCATTCTGAAATCATAGTCCTTTTTTTTATAAGATTTGGTCCGGTCTTTGCCCTTACAAAGTAGGGGACTGGATGTTAGTGTGACTAAGCGTTCAGCTCTTGAAGCAGTTTCTCAACGTCCATACCATGAACAGCAGCAGCTTGTTCCAGCGTTTCACTTTGTGCAGATGGACAGCCAAGGCAGCCCATTCCGTTTGCAATCAGTACGTTTGCTGATTCAGGCTTTGTTTTAAGAATATCGGCAATTAACATGTCTTTGGTAATCATTATTATTCCTCCTTGAGTATATGGTTGATTTAAATTCCCTAATGCGGGCATATATGCAGACTTATAAACTATTTCGTCTTCCGAAAGTTATTTCTTAGATATCATATGATATTGCAAGCCATTTTTCAACTCAAAAGTATATGTGAATTTAGGATTGGCTGCTTCGACAAAGGCTTTTGAGAAAGCCTCTCTAAAGTCATAATAGTGGCTTACATTTGTACCACCTTCGTTCCAGAATGGTTCATGAACGCATCTGTCCTTTTGCCACTCAAGCTTGTCTGGTGTGTTTGATGTGACAGCGTTGACTCTGTCGCAGGGCATACCCTCCAGCAAGAAGTTATCAAGGGCCTTGAAAATTTGTTCAGGGCTTTGTGCCTCATCAGTTGAAATGGCACCACCATGTTTTTTACCGAAGTCAGCATAAACACCAGCCACTTGTTTATATGTGTCTTCACCGGCGCTTGATACTATTTTCTCGATAAGTCTAGATTGTCGTAGCTCTGCAATCTTGATCTTGTTTTGCAGCCATCCATGAATATTGTCCTGATCGATAAGACTTTCAAGTGGGGCATGATTTAAGTAAGGCCCATAGGTATCAACCAGTTCCTTTTCCAGGCTTGCCTGTACCGCAGGGTCTGCAACTTTTGTCAAAATACCTTTTTCAATGTCTTCGAGCAAGTTTATTTTACTGTATAACCAGTGGTGTATTGGGCCTAAAAATCGACTCATTTCTATTCCTCCTTAGAGCTTTCAGATGTTTTTTCATCTTTGTGTGCCTTATTTCTTTTTTCCTCATATATGCTTTGAATGCCAGTCTTAAAAGTTTCAAGACCAATTTTGTCTATAAAGGGACCAAGTTTTTCTCCCATTTCAGCGTGTTCACAGTAGTAATCATAAACAGCTTCCACCATATCGAAGGCTTCATCTTCAGTGAGTTTTCAGCAATCCGATCAGGCAGTCGTGGATGGTATCCTGCGCTTCCACCTGCCACAACAATGCATCCATCTGGGTCGGCTAAGACACCAATGTCTTTGGCGTTGACACTGCCACATGCATTGAGGCAACCTGCCACACCAATTTTCGTTCTATTAGGTGTGGGTGCACCATAAAATCTTTTTTCAAGGCGCATGCCCAGAGGCAGTGTGTTTTGCTTGGCTCTTTTGCAAAATCCAGCGGGACAAATTTCAACATTTTTAACGGAATAAGCTGATCTGACACCGGGTTCCATGCCCAGGTCTTCCCATGCTTTTTCCACATCGTCTTCCCTTAGACCTAAAATAGCGATTCGTTGGCCCGATGTGATTTTAAGAGTGCCTGATATTTCTCGGCCACCTGAGCCATAAGAGCCAGTTTGTCTGGCCTGATAAAACCGCCGGGGATACGTGGCGTGATGCCGTATGTGCGGCGACCGTTTTTTATTTTTTGAAGGACTGAGAATTCTGGTTTTGCCATAACAATGCCTCCTGTGTGTTTGTTAACTATGACCTTATTATAGGGGGATGGGGAAAAAGAATTGGTAACATTAGTTACAGTTTCCGGCTTTTCCTTAAAAATTACACTAAAAATGTGTATATATAAATTTTAAGCCCTGACTTTATAATGCATACCCAAATTTTCCTATCCTATAAGCTCATCTTCCAGTGCGTCCACATCGAGAATTTTAATTGTACTTTTATCATAGTCAATGAGGCCTTCTTCTTTCATTTTAATAAGTTCCCTAGAAAGAGAAGGGCGCTGTATGGACATATGCTCAGCCATATCTTTACGGGACATCTTGGTTTGTATCATGGCAGACCCCTGAATTTTATATTCTTTAAGCAGATAGTTGCAGACCTTTTGACGGATGGTGTCAAGGGAAAGTACCTTAATCTTACGATTCATCATTGTAAGTTTGTTAGACAACATGCCAAGAAAATTATTCAGGAGAATGGGGTGGTGGGTCAGACCGTGCATGATAGACGCTTTTTCAATAAAGAGGATGGTGGACTTGGTTTTTGCCACAGCACTAATAGGGTACTTGTCCTGATCACTGAATAGGATGGCCTCACCAAAACACTGGCCCGGCATCAAGGTGGTTAGAGTGGCCACCTTGCCAGAGGGATATATGTTTTGAAGTTCAACTTTTCCAGAGGCGAGAATCCCCAGGCTGGTACAAGAGTCTCCTTCGAAGGCAATAATGGTATCTTTTTCATAGCTTTCAGCCTTGACCTCAAGAACCCTTAGAAGGGAATCAATGTTATCAATATTCAAGTGACGAAACAGAATGCATTTTTCCAGGGACTGTGCATATTTTTTCATAGTCTTTCGCCTCGCTTTAAATGTAGTAAGTGGTATGAAGACAAATCAAATGAGTGATTTTGATCTAAAATGGACAAAAACCATCAACTTTTTTCTAGAAATTTGGTTTTTGGTAACAAGTGTTACGGATTATCTAGGCTCAGATTATTATAATGAACTCAGAAAATCAATACTAAATCAATCGGAATTAAAACTTAAAACATAAATCACACAGGTTGAAATAGAATCCGAAACGGGAAGATTCATAAGAACTTCCGTGAACATCCGAGAAGAAAGGAGTCTTATTATGGAACGAAAAATAGTCCAAATTCATGACGAACTTTGTAATGGTTGTGAACTTTGCGTAAGTGCCTGTCATGAAGGTGCCATAGAAATGATAGATGGTAAGGCCAAGCTTGTCAGTGACATTTACTGTGACGGTCTAGGAGATTGTCTTCCAGCGTGTCCAACAGGTGCCATTGAAATAATAGAGAGAAAGGCTGATGCTTATTCTCAAAAGGCTGTTGATGAAAGACTGGCAGCTCAAACGCAGGAAACTCAGAGCCAAGAAGTCCAGGAACAAGTGGTGGAAGACCCTCAAGAAAAGAGCCTTCCCGTCCACGATTGTGGTTGTGGGGGAGCCCATGACGACATGATGCATAAAATGCAGTCTGGTGGGGGATGCCCTGGATCAGCAGCTATGAAACTCAATGTGATTACCCCAGACAAAGCAAATCGTAAGAGTATGGCTCAAGCAAAAGTGGCTGATATGTCAAAGCGAATGACTGAGGATCCAGAAAAGGAAATGCTCCAGTCTAAACTATCCACTTGGCCCGTTCAGATTAATCTTGTCAATCCAGGGGCTGAATATTTACAAGGGGCTGACTTATTAATAGCAGCAGACTGTACAGCCTTTGCATATGGAAATTTTCACAACGACTTCATCAAGGGTCGCGTGGCACTTATAGGTTGTCCCAAGCTAGATGACAACAATTACTACACAGAAAAAATCGCTACGATTTTAAGACAAAATGATATTGCATCAATCACAGTGGTTAGGATGGAAGTCCCTTGTTGTTCTGGGATTGTCGGTGCTGTGAAGCAGGCCATGCTTGATGCGGGCACGATTGTAAATTATGAAGAAGTGACTATAGAACTGGATGGGAGCAAAAGGTAATGGGATTCTTTAGTTTTATAAACAGACTGTTTGGTAATAATAACAATGAGGCGTCAGCCTCTGTTAATAAAGTAAATAATATTAATCAAGACTTTAAAAAGTCTGAGACTATGAATACGAAGGGAGATCAAAACACTATGTCAATGTTCTGTTATCAATGTCAAGAAGCGGCTGGTGGCAAAGGCTGTACAAAAGTAGGGGTATGTGGCAAGCCAAGTGATGTGGCAAATCTTCAAGACCTTTTACTATACCTACTAAAAGGGGTAGCATACTTTAACCTGAAAGCACGTGAAGCAGGTATTAACAAGCCAGAAACAGACAAGATCATGTTTGATGGTCTATTCTCTACAATTACAAACGCAAACTTTGATCGTGCGGCATTTGTGAAGCGCATCAACCAGACAATTGCCCACCGAGATGCACTGAAAGTGGATCTTGAAGCAAAAGGTGTTGCCCTAGGTGACCTGCATGACTGCGCAACATGGCAAGGCGTGGAATCAGAATTTGATGCAAAAGCGGCTGTGGTTGGTATTCTAGCAACTGAAAATGAAGATGTTCGTTCTCTCAGAGAACTTATTACTTACGGCCTAAAGGGTGTGGCTGCATATGGTCAGCACGCTGCCAACCTAGGCAATGAAGACGCAGAGCTTTACAAGTTTGTTGAAGAAGCCCTCGTTGCAACACTAAACGATGGTCTATCAGCAGATGATCTAGTGGCACTGACACTTAAGACTGGTGAGAATGGCGTTAAGGTAATGGCTTTGCTTGATGAAGCCAATACATCCACTTACGGCCACCCAGAGTTAACAGAAGTGAATATCGGCGTGAAGAATAACCCAGCGATTCTGATTTCTGGTCATGATCTACACGATATGGAAGCTCTTTTAGAGCAAACAAAAGGCACTGGTGTTGATGTGTATACACACAGTGAGATGCTTCCAGCCAACTACTACCCTAAGTTTAAAAAGTATGACCACTTCGTGGGCAACTATGGCAATGCATGGTGGAAGCAAAAAGAAGAGTTTGAGACATTCAATGGTCCAATCCTATTCACAACAAACTGTATTGTACCACCAAAGGGTGATGTGGCTAAGCGAATTTTCACAACGGGTTCTTCAGGATTCCCAGGTTGTAAGCACATTGAAGCGGATGAAAATGGCAAGAAAGACTTCTCAGAAGTTATTGAAATGGCTAAAACGCTTCCAGCACCAACAGAAATCGAAAAAGGCTCAATTGTTGGTGGTTTTGCCCATAATCAGGTCCTTGCCCTTGCTGATAAGGTTGTAGACGCTGTTAAGACGGGTGCAATTAAGCAGTTCTTCGTAATGGCAGGGTGCGACGGTCGTATGAAGAGCCGTGATTACTACACTGAATTTGCTGAGAAACTTCCGAAGGATACAGTCATCCTAACAGCTGGTTGTGCCAAGTACCGTTACAACAAGCTAAACCTAGGTGATATCGGTGGTATTCCAAGAGTGCTTGACGCGGGTCAATGTAATGACTCTTACTCACTGGCAGTTATTGCACTTAAGCTAAAAGAAGTCTTTGAGCTGAACGATATTAATGAACTGCCAATCTCTTATAACATTGCTTGGTATGAGCAAAAAGCGGTTATTGTTCTTCTAGCGCTTCTATTCTTAGGCGTTAAGAACATCCACCTTGGTCCAACATTACCTGCTTTCCTATCACCAAATGTGGCCAATGTTCTTGTTGAAACATTCGGTATTGGTGGCATTACAAATGTTGAAGACGACATCAAAATGTTCCTTGGCTAAGCGTTTGCGTCGGTAAGAATGCAAATATAGACTGTAAAAAAATAAGTTTCTAACTCCCTCTGACCTTTAGACTCAGGGGGAGTTTTTCCATAGCGTCAGGATTACAAGAAATAGTATATAGGAGTCATTTGGAAAGTGACTGAACATAAGGAGGACAAACATGAGCGAAAGATTTATTCTTGAGGACCTTCTCAATGGGCTGATTGAGCTTGAAGATACAGGCAATAAGCTTTATACAAGTCTAAGTGAGAAAACACTAAGTGATGATGTTTCAAGCCTATTTAAAAAAATTAGCAGATCAGGAGATGAAGCATAAGGAAATCTATCAGTCTTATAAAATGTCCCTTGTGCCTAAAGAGATCGTCGACGAAGACTATTTGTCATACATAAAAGTTATGCTACAAAAAAAATATTCAATTTTTAAACATCATAAAAGCTCCAAATAATCTTGAAGCGTCCATTTGTCAGGCGGTTCAGCTTGAAAAGGATACAATTATCTTCCTGATGGAGATGAAAAAAAATTACTCAGTCCCATCACCAAACTGAAATTAATGAGATTATTGCAGAAGAAAGAAAGCACTTGCAGTATTTATATGAGTTGGATGTATAGATTTAAACCACAGCATAGGCCATATGGTCGTTTAAACTGACAATGATTCATTCAAGTTCTTATTAAGCACCTCATGCCAGACAATGAAGAGTGCCTCAAATAGTAAATGGTTGTTATTTCAACCATCTACTATTTGAGGTGCATATCAAAAACTGACAGGGGTGCTTTCTATTTTTTGACCACACCCCCTTGACAGGGGGTCTAAGAATCTATAAAATGAATTCAAATACACCCCCTCCGAGGGGGAGTGCGAATAAAATAATCTATCTTTTAACAAAGGTAGGGTGAATAAAACAGGAGGTTATGTAATGGGTCAGAAAGTATTAATTGTCGGAGGCGTTGCTGGTGGTGCAAGTACAGCGGCAAGACTTCGTAGAGTGGACGAAAATGCAGAAATAATAATGTTTGAAAGAGGCGATTATATCTCTTTTGCCAACTGTGGTTTACCGTACTACATTGGTGAAGCCATTGAAGAACGAGAAGCCCTTCTTGTTCAAACCCCAGAGGGTATGGGTGCTCGTTTTAATATGGACATTCGTGTGCGAAACGAAGTCCTTTCTATTGACAGGGAGAACAAAACAGTACGTGTTATGAACCACAATACCAATGAGTCGTATGAAGAATCATATGATGTTTTAGTGCTTTCGCCAGGTTCAACACCTCTAAGACCCCCAATTCAAGGTATTGACGCTCCAAATATCTTCAGTCTTTGGAATATTCCAGATACAGACATGATCAAGGGTTTTGTGGACAAGAAAAAGCCTGAGCATGCGGTTGTGATCGGCGGTGGATTTATAGGTCTTGAAATGGCAGAGAATCTACATGAGCGGGGTTGTAATGTGGCTGTTGTTGAAATGGCAGATCAAGTTATGCAGCCAATTGACTTTGAAATGGCCAGCATCACCCATCAACATATGAGACAACAAGGGGTTGACCTCAGACTTGGGGACGGCGTCAAGTCTTTCCATCACGACAAGAGAACAGGCAAGACAACTGTGGAACTACAAAGCGGTCAGAAAATAGACACAGACCTTGTTATACTATCCATCGGCATTAAGTCAAACTCTCAGCTTGCTAAGGATGCAGGTCTTGAAGTGAACCAGAGAGGCGGTATTGTTGTTGATGACTACATGAAAACATCTGATGCCAGCATATACGCACTGGGAGATGCTATTGAGGTCGTTGACTTCAATGACAAGACAAAGACTATGGTGCCTCTTGCAGGACCAGCCAACAAGCAGGGCCGAATTGTTGCAAACAACATTGCAGGCATGAAGGAAACCTACAAGGGAACTCAGGGCACATCTATTGCCAAAGTCTTTGATTTGGCTGTTGCAAATACAGGGCATAATGAGAAGACACTCAAGCGAAACGGCAAGGTTTACGGCAAGGACTACAAGACAATTATTATTCATTCCAAGTCCCATGCAGGCTACTATCCAGGCGCAATGCCAATGACACTCAAACTTATTTACGATATGAATGGGAAGATCATTGGTGCTCAAGGGGTGGGCCATGACGGTGTTGATAAGCGTATTGACGTTATTGCAACAGCCCTCCGATATGGGGGTACAATTTATGATCTGAAAGATCTTGAACTGGCCTATGCACCGCCATTTGGTTCTGCCAAAGATCCGGTCAACATGCTTGGTTTTGTGGCTGAAAATGTTCTATCCGGTAAAAGTGAACATGTTCACTGGGACCAACTGGATGATTTTAATGAAAAAGAAACAATCATTCTTGATGTTCGTGAAGACATTGAAAGAGAACTGGGCCATATTGAAGGGTCTTATCACATCCCTCTTGATGAGCTTCGTGAAAGAGCGGGCGAGCTTGATAAGAATAAAAACATTATTGTTTACTGTGCCGTTGGCTTAAGAGGGTATGTTGGTGAGCGTATTCTTCGACAGCTCGGATTTAAAAAGGTTTATAATTTCTCAGGCGGCTACACAACATATTCTTGTATGTTCTGTCAGAATCCTGATGATACAGATAAGTGTGGAGGCAGTATGTGTGATTGTGACATCAATTTTACGGATGATGGGTCAATTGATGAAATTCCAGTTCATGAAACCGGTGAAGTTGTTAAGCTAAATGCCTGTGGACTTCAGTGTCCAGGACCAATTATGCAGGTCTATAAGCGTATGGAAGAAATGAATGATGGAGATGTTTTAGAGGTTCGAGCAACAGATCCAGGTTTTGCAAGTGATATAGGGGTATGGGCCGGACGAACAGGCAACACCCTCATGCATGTTGAAAAGAACGAGAAAAAGGAAATTGTTGCCCGCCTTATGAAGGGGCAAAAGAAAGTGGCTCATTCACCTGCTGGTAAGCTTGCACCTGTGGCTGAAGACAAGACAATGGTCGTTTTCAGTGGTGATATGGACAAGGCCATTGCTTCACTTATTATCGCCAATGGTGCAGCGTCTATGGGTAGAAAAGTAACCATGTTCTTCACATTCTGGGGACTGAACATACTCAGAAAGCATGAACCTGTAAAGGCAGAAAAGGACTTCCTAGGTCGTATGTTCTCAGGCATGATGCCGCGCGGAACAAAAAAACTTGGTCTTTCTAAAATGAACATGCTTGGCATGGGACCAAAAATGATTCGAATGGTCATGAAAAAGCATAATGTTGATTCCCTTGAAACGCTTCTTCAAACAGCCCTTGATAATGGGGTGAACATTGTGGCCTGCAACATGTCAATGGACCTTATGGGCATTACGGAACAAGAGCTTATTGATGGAGTGAACATGGGCGGTGTGGCTACTTACTTGGGGGCTGCAGAAGAGTCAAACGTCAACCTTTTCATTTAGACCTTGGGTATCTGTTCAGTGCATGAAGATTGTGATAAAATAATTGGAGAAATCCAAGGAGGGAAATTATGGCGAGGCAAGAAGCGAAAAAAAGCATTATTAACAGGTTAAAGACCATTAAAGGACACATTGCAGGTGTTGAGAAGATGGTTGAAGACGGTAAAACTTGTGATGATATCCTTCTGCAAATAGCAGCGATAAAATCTTCAGTGCATAAGGTTGGCCTTCTCATCATGGAAGAACACGCAATGGAGTGTCTGCTACTGGATGAAGATGGTGAACCAGTTGATAAAGATCAGATGGAAAAAGTTATAAAGACGCTTGTTAACTATTCTAAGTAATTCTTTGCTATGGATATGTAAAGATCGGGTTTAGATAATCCCACGCACCTAACAGACAGATTAGGTGCGTGGGATTTTTTTCGCTGTTGATTGTCATACTCAAATAGGAACATATGAGCATATATTCATAAAAAAAACACGGAAAACGCTTGCCTCTCATTTTATTGCCTGATAAAATAACCAGTACATATCAAAAAAATGGAGGGATGTAAATTTATGAAGAAAAAATTGATCAGCCCGTGGTTGCTGCCACTAGGCATTTCGGTGGCATTTTTAATCTGGGGATTTCTCGTGGAAACACCAAAAGAAATTGCCCAAGGACTGACCAGTATCATGTTGGAACCAAGCACGCTTATCACGGATTATATAGTCATTGCAGGGCTGGGGTCTGCCTTTGTAAACGCGGGCATTTTAGGACTCATACTCACCCTTATAACAATCCATGTTCGAGATGAGGCAGATGGCGTCACCATTGCGGCCCTGTTTTTAATCATGGGTTTTGCTCTATTTGGGAAGAACTTATTCAATGTCTGGTTTATATTGGCAGGCATTGTTCTGCATAGTTTTATCTTTAAAGTGGATTTAAAATCTCTTTGGGTGGTGGGGCTTTTTGGTACGGCAATGGCGCCTATGGTAAGTGATTTAATATACTCAGCATCAACACCTGAACCTTTTGGATGGATGGCTGGAACGGCAGCTGGTATGGCAACAGGGCTTTTACTGCCCATTGTTTCGGACTGGTTAAAGAAGATTCATGATGGCCATAATTTATACAATGTGGGATTTGCCGCAGGCATTATTGGAACTGTATTTGTATCGATTTTCAAATCATATGGATATATGCCAGCCCCTCGACTCATATGGAACACAGACCATCAGTTTGTTCTATTTGCCTTTATGAACACCCTGTTTGGCCTCATGATCATTGCGGGCAGTCACTGGAATCCGACGGCCTGGAAGTCTTATAAGAAACTTCTTAAAACATCGGGTCAAGCGCCAACAGACTATTTAAAAATGTTTGGGTCTGGCGTCATGATGATCAATATGGGGGTCAATGGCATGCTGGCAACCACTTATATCTTGGCCATTGGAGGAGACTTAAATGGACCGACTCTAGGTGGAGTGCTGACCATTGTTGGATTTGGTGCCGCTGGTAAGCACTTCATGAATGTCCTACCTATATTCGCGGGTATTTATTTGGGGGCCCTTACAAAAATTTGGCATGTGACAGACCCAGCCTTACAGCTGGCGGCTCTTTTTGGAACGGGGCTTGCGCCTTTTGCAGGTCGATTTGGATGGGGCGGTGGAATTCTAGCGGCCTTCATTCATATGTCTGTTGTTCTCAATGTGGGTGGCCTTCATGGAGGGCTCAACTTGTATAATAATGGTTTTTCAGCAGGGATTGTGGCCATGATTCTATTGCCTATCTTTGAAAGACTTCGGGTTTTAAAAGAAGAGCGGTCAAAGGTTTCAGCCCAAGATTGTTCTGTTATAGAAGTATATGAGGTATAAGAAGTTTTTAAAAAAGGTGCGAACGAGAGGGCTATAAACCTCTTATTCACACCTTTTTTTTAGAATCCATAGAATGATCAAGTCTTATATTTTTGCAGGCACCTAACTTTAGAGTTTAGTGTCATCCACATTTTGAAGATAATTTTTGATAGGACCGGCAATTTTTGCGATGGATCCGTCTTCAAATGGGTTGTCAAGGTTGGCCTGTTCGATGAGTTTTAAGAATGAAACGGAACCGCCTGCTTGGCAAAGCTTGAGGTAATCCTGCCAAGCCTGGTTTTTGCTTTCATCATCTTGACTCTTGATCCAGAACTGATAAGCACACACTTGAGCCAGAGTGTAATCAATATAATACATTGGCATTTCGAAAATATGCATTTGACTAAACCAGTAAGTGCCTTTTTCAAGGAATGGATATTCTGCATAGTTTCTGAGTGGAAGGTATTTTTTCTCAATTTTCTCGCCACTTGGCCTTTCTTTCATCAGGGCTGGCATCTGGATGCTCATAGATAAAATGCTGGAATTCATCCACTGTAACACCGTATGGGATGAAAGTCAGTCCGCTGGATAAATGTGAAAACTTATACTTGGTTTCATCTTCCTTGAAAAAGAGGTTCATCCATGGCCATGCAAAAAACTCCATGGACATAGAGTGAATTTCACACGCTTCTGTTGTTGGCCAGTTGTATTCAAGAACCTTAAAGTTTCGACTGCTGTATACTTGGAAGGCGTGACCAGCTTCGTGGGTCAGAACATCCACATCTCCAGAGGTGCCGTTGAAATTGGAATATATGAAAGGCACTTTTTCATTGGCGATATATGTACAGTAGCCACCTGGTGCCTTGCCTTCACGGCTCACAAGGTCAAGCAGGTTCTTTTCTGTCATGACGCTGAAAAATTCATGGGTTTCTTTTGATAATTCCTTGTACATGGTTTTGCCTTGGTCAAGAATCCATTCTGGACTGCCCTTTGGTTTTGCGTTTCCGCTCGTAAACTCAAGGCCTTCATCGTGGTAGTGGAGTTCGTTAAGACCAAGTCTTTTTTGCTTTCGTTTAAGAAGTTCTGTTGTGATTGGCACAAGGCTTTCAAGAACTTGTTTTCTGTAGTTGGCCACATCGACATGGTTGTAGTCTGAACGGCTCATTCTAAGGTAGGCCACTTCTACAAAATTATCAAAGCCGAGTTTCTTTGCGATTTTATGGCGAACCTTAATGAGGCTGTCATATATTGTGTCAAATTTATTTTCATTTTCCTCAAAGAAGGACCAAAAAACCTTAGAGGCTTTCTGACGCATCTGTCGATCTGGTGATTGCATGAAAGGTCTCATTTGCGAGAGGTTTCTTTTTTCCCCTTCGAAGTCAATATTGGCTGAAGCCATGAGTTTTCTATATTCTGTGCAAAGTTTGTTTTCTTCTTTTAGATCATCAATAATATCCTTTGAAAAAATCTTCAGTGACATTTCTGCTAGGGTGAAAAGCTGATCGCCCCACTTGTTTTCCAAGTCTTTTCTGAAAGTACTTTTTGTGAGAACTTCATAGAATCTGCTGTCAAGTTCTTCTAGGTATGGGCGGTTTTCATCCCAAAATTCTTGTTCTTTTTCATAGAAATCATCTCGGGTATCCATTGTATGGCGGATGTAGCCAATGTTGTCCATTGTGTCAATATCTGCTCGCAGGTCATTAATTTTAGATAGGATCTTGTCTTGTGCTTGAAAGCTTGTGGCATTTTCGAACTGATCAAGTTTTTGGTTCATGGATGCTTTGATCTGCTCTATGTCAGGTCGAACGTACTTAAAATCTTGAAATTTCACGTGGGTCCTCCTTCAAATCTAATCCGATTTATTCCAGTATGTTGGTTTAATTTTACATCAAATGACATAAGAAAGATAGATAAAACGTTAAATTAATTTTAATATAATAATTTTATTTTATGGTTTTTCATAAGTAAACTTTATATGAGCAAGGTCTAGGACATTTTATAGATTTTGGAGGCCAAAGGCCCAGTAAAAAAGGAAGCACGGCTAAAAGCCATGCTTCCCTGGGCTGATACAGTCACATTTGGTGTGTCTGACCTGTATTGAAAAAGGTCTTATTTCAAATTTAAAATGACGTCTTTAACCATATCAAGGCTTGGTGTGCCACGATTGACACCGTGCATGAGACTCATGGTTTTTGAAACATCTCCAATGAGTATGCCACCGACAAACTGGTCATTGACGAAGTAAAGTTTTTTATAAGCGCCCTCTTCAGGATGTTTGTCTGCAACAACCTTATAGGCCTTATTTTCCCGTCCGATATCTCCAATAGAGAATATATTCATGTTCATGCCATTGAATACGTTGGATGGTGTCATGGTGTGGTATTCAAGGGTATCTCCAATGCTATTGGCGCCAGCAACCTTCCCCTGCTCTAGGGCTTCAGGCCATACACCATAGGAAATACCTGCGTGTTCAGCCACATCCCCAGCGGCGTAAATATCTGGATCGGATGTTTGCATGTGCGTGTCAACAACAACCCCTTTTCCACGTGAAGGCCGGCTTTTTCGGCCAGTTCTGTGTTGGCCCGGATACCTGTTGAGATCAGAACCATATCAGCTGGGACAATACCGCCGTCACATAGCTGGACGCCAGTGACACTATCTTTACCAAGTATGGAGCTGGCAATGGCGTCTTTATACACTTGAACCCCAGCAATTTTAACGCCCATCTCAAATATTTCAGACCCTTCCATGTCCAGTTGACGTGGCAGAATTCTATCGGCAAATTCTATAACGCTCACTTCTAGCCCTAAATTTTTAAGTTCCCAAGCGGCTTCAAGACCAAGAAGGCCAGCACCGATTACAGCAACGCGCTTACATGTTTTTGCATATTTTTTAATCTTATCGGCATCTTCTAGTGTTTTAAGTGAAAAGACACCTTCCTTGTTGGCATCGGTAATTTGCGGCACATAGTTATAACTGCCGTTGGCAAGAATGAGCTTGTCGTATTTTATTTTGGAGTCATCATCAAGATGAACCACTTTCCTGTCCCTATCAATATCAACAGCTTTTTTTACCAAGGCTTATGGCGATGTCGCGGTCAAGATACCAGTCCGCGTCATGCAAGTAGAACATATTTTCATTGTGGGTGTCACTCAAATAGTCTGAAAGCATTGGTCGGTAATAGGCCAGGGTGTTTTCAGCAGAAATAATGCGAATGGTCGCCTCTGTGTTTCTTTTTCGAATGGCTTCTGCTGCAGCCGTACCAGCAGCGTTGTTACCAATAATGACGATATTGGCCTTTAAATCGGATGTGTAGGTGAGTTTTTCTTCAGCGTATTCTTCAAACTGTTCATGAGAAGCGCCACAGGCCGGACAGACTTCGGGTGGTTCAACACCTTCAAAGACTTCATCACAAATGATGCAACGCCATTTTTTTACTTCCCCAGTGGCGTTCATAGAAGAACGGCTTGTCGGTTCATGAATGGGTTCATTTTTCACTTCTAGACCAAGTATTTTCTCACCAAAGCGTGCGCCAAACTCAAAGGCTGCGCTTAAGTCATCAGAATTCGGTTTAAAATTGACACGAAGGCCAGGTGTCACTTTAAGGCGAACCTGTTTCATGCGGTCTTCAAGGTTTTTCACTGCTTCACCAGACCATCCGTAAGAGCCGAATGCGCCAGCCAATTTACCGCCATGAACTACGGGACTCATGGACATAAGCAGGTCGCTGATCGGTGGCAGGGCATCTGAGTTTATGGTAGGGGAGCCGAATAAGACACCATCGGCAAAGTGGATTTTATCCATCATTTCTGCTTTTTCTGTGTAACCATGTCGTGAGCCGTAACGTCAATATCTCCAATAGACTCAAGTCCACGTTTTATTTCATCGGCCATTTGTGCGGTATAACCATAAGCAGAAACGTATGGTATGACAACTGTTGGCTTTGTATTGGGATTTTCTTCTATAGACCATTCTTTGCACTGGTTGACGATTTTCCAAGGGTCTTCATCAAGGACAGGGCCGTGACCAGGACAAATCGTGTCAATATCAAGGTCTTCGATTTTTTCTATAGCGCTGAGCATATGGGATTTAAAAGGCCCCATAATCATATCGAAGTAGTATTTTAAGGCCTTTTGATAATTGGCTTCGTTGTCGATTTTTGAATAAAGAATTTCATCAAGAGCATAGTGGGATCCAAAAGAGTCACATGTTATAAGGGTTTTATCTTCTTCTATGTATGTGTAGATGGAATCGGGCCAGTGTAGGAAAGGTGCCGAGATAAACTTGAGGGTCTTACCACCTAGGTCAAGGGTGTCACCTGTATTGACTACAATGGATTCAAATTCTCTGTTTGCAATGGCTTTGAGGAAGCGAATAGCTGCAGCTGAACCAACCACCTTTGCCTTAGGAGCCAGTTCTAAAAGCATTTCAACAGAGCCAGAATGGTCGGGTTCTGTGTGGTCGACTATAATGTAGTCAAGTTTGGCCACGTCGATTTCAGATTTTAAATTTTCCAAATAGGCATCAAAGCATTTTGCCTTTACTGTTTCAAATACGGCTGTTTTTTTCTGTGCCCTTCACAAGATATGAGTTGTAAGTTGTTCCAAACTCGGTGTACATGATTATGTCAAACACTCTAAGTTCTGGATCAAGAGCCCCAATCCAGTGAATACCATCTTTCAATTTTAATTTTTTCACTGTTAACCTCCTCTTCACATATGAACTCTGTCATATGTCTTATTGATGCATCGATTTTTTATATACCCGGCGGGCATAGAAAATATCAATTGAAAGCCCATGATGGTCTTACTTCTAAAAGTCTGAATCAGGTCCTTAAGGGACATGTCTGGATTAATTATACATTAGTGGGAGAGATTCAACAAAAATACAAACAGTTTTTCAGCAGCGGTCTGATATAAAAAAATTCTGTCAAAGGACTTTACAAAAAACTATCCCTATGCTAATATAAAAATGTAATCGTTACAAAATTAAAATGAATTAAAACAGGAGGGTTAACCGTGGAAACAGTAGATAAGGTATTACAGGTATTTGCAGAGGCAGACAGTCCCATGCGCCCTGGTGAAGTGGCGGAAAAGTCTGGTTTAGATCGTAAAGATGTGGACAAGGCCATTAAAGCCCTAAAAAAAGAAGAAAAAATTCACTCGCCGAAACGTTGTTTTTACGCAATCAGTGAATAAATAACCTCAAAACCTTAGTCATAAACACTAATAAATCATATTTTGCAAAAAAGTTATGGAAAATATGAATAAGCGGATTAAAAAATAAAAAAAATCTCGATTGCCACATTGACCGAGAAAAATCGACCTAGAAGTGTGGTAGAGGGTCATAACTCAAGCTAATTTTCGAGATTATATAAAATTTGTCAATTTCTTTACTGACAAATAATTAAATGAATATTAGAATGGAATTAGGGTAAAAACGGTAGGGAAAGTTATAATACCCAATACAAAAAGGAGGCAGAAATTATGAAATATGTATGCATAGCATGTCAATGGGAGTATGACCCAGCAGTAGGCGATCCAGATGGTGGCATTGCACCTGGTACAGCATTTGAAGATATTCCGGATGATTGGGTTTGTCCAGTATGCGGCGTTGGCAAGGACATGTTCGAGCCAGTAGAATAATATCAAAAAGAATTAGTACATATCGCATGTGGATTCATGCACCATTAGACACAGTATAGAATGTAACTAGAAGTCCGGCGGCTGACTTCGTTGGTACGCCGGATTTTACTTGACCTAAATTAAGGAGAAATTATTATGAAGAATTACGTATGCGAACCTTGCAGTTATGTTTATGACCCAGAAGTAGGCGATCCAGATGGTGGCATCGCACCAGGAACGCCATTTGAAGATATTCCAGAAGATTGGGTTTGCCCAATTTGCGGTGTTGGAAAAGACATGTTTGTAGTGGCAGAGTAATACCTCTGAACCACTTATGATTAAAGGGAGAGAGGTTACTGCTGTCCATGACGATGCAGATTGAAAATATAGGGGATTTTCTAAAATCTAACAACATCAAACCATCGTACCAGCGGATAAAGATATACGAATACCTCATGGGAACGACAGCACATCCAACGGTAGATACAATTTATAGAGCGCTCCTTCCGGAGATACCGACACTATCAAAAACCACGGTATATAATACGCTCAACCTGTTTGTTGACAATAACATTGCACTCCTTATCACGATTGAAGAAAATGAAGCGCGTTATGATGCGGACACATCCGTACATGGACATTTTAAATGTGACAACTGTGGCGCTGTGCTTGACTTTAAAGCAGATTTATCTGATATATTGGCACCACAACTTGAGGGATGCCAAATCACAGAAAAGCACATTTACTTCCGTGGTATATGCAGTGCGTGTTCTCAGAAAAACTGATTCGACAGATTGTTATGATCTGTCGGGACTCGAGGAGGATTTAAATTATGCCAAAGAGACTTGAAATATACAAATGTGAACATTGTGGTAATGTTATAGAAGTATTTCATGGTAGCTCAGTGATTCCTCACTGCTGCGGCGAAGAAATGGTACTACTCGAAGAACATACTGCAGATCAAACAACTGAAAAACACGTTCCAGTGATTGAAGAAGTTGAAGGCGGTTATAAGGTGACTGTAGGATCTACACTTCACCCTATGACTGATGCTCACTACATAGAGTGGATCGAACTTATTGCTGGCGATGAAGTGCTTCGCAAGCACCTAAACCCTGGTGAAGAACCAGTGGCGATCTTTAAGACAGACGCTAAGAAAGTTGTTGCTCGTGAGTACTGCAACCTTCATGGTCTTTGGAAAAACGAACAGTAAAACTGTTAATAAATGAGTTATTTGAACCTGCCAGTGGACTCCATATTCACTGGCAGGTTTTGTGACATGAAGCCGAAAAGACTTGGCTTTTATAGATGATTTGTAATATGGGGACGAAAAAGGAGTGGAGATTTATGATTAAGCAAAGAGTAGCAGACGCTATTAATGAACAAATCAATGCAGAACTATATTCTGCGTACCTTTACCTGTCTATGGCAGCATATTTTGAAGAAGAGAACCTAAGCGGATTCGCAAACTGGATGCGCGTTCAATTCGAAGAAGAGCAATTCCACGGATTAAAACTTTTCAATTACCTGCATGAACGTGGGGGTCGCGTTACATTACAAGCTATTGAAAAGCCTAAGACAGATTGGGATAGCATTATCAACGTGTTTGAAGAGACACTTGAGCACGAGCGCCATGTCACATCACTTATCAATAATCTAATGGATATTGCACTTGAAGAGAGTGATCATGCAACAGCATCTTTCCTAAGATGGTATATTGATGAGCAAGTTGAAGAAGAATCAGCTGCGGAAGGTATTCTGACACAGCTTAAGTTCATTGAAGGTCAAGGCAATGCCATTCTTATGATGGATAGAGAGTTTGCAGCGCGTTCGTTCACACCGCCAGCAAACGCATAGTGTGTGTTAAATGATCCAGACTTTCAGGGATACTGGAAATCTGATTGTAGGTCTTTTTAAAGTGTGGATCAAGTTCAGATTATAAAAAGCAGATGTGGTTCCATATCTGCTTTTTAGTAAATAGAGCAGGACTTATGTCTTGCTATAAGATTAAATGACAGAAAATTATGAAAATCACACAGGGATATTTCATAGTTTCATGTGCAAAGACGGTCTCTATATGAAATAGTTGCACGTTTCTTGGTGAACAGGACTTAGTTTTAGGAGGGTAAACCATGGCAAGTATTATCGGTACAAAAACAGAGAAGAACTTACTCAAAGCATTTGCTGGGGAATCACAGGCAAGAAACCGCTACACAATGTTTGCTAAAAAAGGCGAAAAAAAGAAGGATATGAGCAAATTGCAGCCCTGTTTTTAGAAACAGCTGAAAACGAACGTGTCCATGCACAAAGATTTTTTAGCTTTTTAGAATCGGGTGAAGCTGTTGAAATCATTGCTTCTTACCCAGCTGGTAAAGTGGGAACCACATATGAAAACCTCATTCATGCAGCAGAAGGGGAAAATGAAGAGCATACAGTGCTGTATCCAGGTTTTGCTGATGTGGCAAAAGATGAAGGTTTCCCGGAGATTGCAGCAGCTTTTAAACTGATTGCTAAGGTTGAAGTCGAGCATGAACTAAGATACCGTAAACTGGCTGAAAATGTGAAGACTGAGCATGTCTTTAAGAAGGATGGGGCGTCAAGATGGAAGTGCCGTAAGTGTGGTCACGTTCATGAAGGTCTTGAAGCACCAGATATGTGTCCTACCTGTCTTCATCCTAAAGCTTACTATGAGTTGAAAGAGTTTAACTACTAGGATTTGGCTTTAGGCGTACATAAAAAACACCCATAACCCATTCACTTAGCTTGAAAGGCTTTGTTTAAATGGTTATGCGTTTATAGAGACTCTAAGGAGAGACCCACAAAATAGTTTCAGGTTTTTCTCAAGTCTTTTAAAAGGGAAGCTCTTGTCTTTGAAGAAGCTTCCCTTTTGCATGCAGGTGAAAAATAAGAGACTTTGCCACTTAGAGCAAATAGAAGCAAAGCCCGGTCACAAGCGTTGGCACAAGGGCGTACTTGAAGAGTGTAACCGAAGAAATACCTGATTTGAAGTGCTTTTTTAAAACGGACTGACCCACGGGATTTGGTGCATTGGCAATAACGGTTAGCCCCCCGCCGGTGATGGCACCAGAAACAACAGCATACTTGAGGGCTTCAGGAAAGTTTGGAACCAGGGTGCTTAAGTATGTTATGGCAGCGTTGTCGTTAAATGCTGTCAAGATTATAGATGTAATATTGAGACCCTCAGCAGGTAAATTTCCAAGAAGTGGCGCAATCCACCAGGACTGGAGAGTCCCGTGAATCATGATACCAGCTAGGAAAAAAGCTACGAGTAGGGCTGGTTTTAAGTCAATCCTATTTTGATAAAAAACTGTCACTTGGAAGAATCCAAGGAAGAACATAAAACCCGACATGAAGAGGACGGGGTCATGTGCATTGACCACTGTCCAGGTGAGAAAGAGAATGTGAACAAGGGTAATCCAGCCTGGAACTTTTCCGGGTCGGTTGTTCCAGTTGGGATCTCTATACTGGGGCCTCTTGTCTTCTGGGAGAAGGCCGGGGAGGATTTTTTTCATTTCTTCCAGCTGGATGCCTTCAAATTTCTCATCGATAGCTTTACGAATGTCGTAGGCCTCAATTTCTTCTTGAGTCAGACGTTTTAAGGCCAGTTCTTCCAAATTCTCCTTGAGTATATTGGAGTAGGCGTCAAGTTCATTTGTAAAGCCCACACTGCTATTGACGATGTTGGCAAGTTGGGTGAAACTATGTTCCAGTTCTTTGGTGCTGACAAAACGACTTTGAATATTTCTAATGTAAAGATAGTGTTTATAGTCTTCCTCAAGAGCCGTGATGTCTCTTTTGAATATGAGGTAATACAGGCCCGTTGAAAGTGTCATGGCTATAAGAGCCTTCCAACCAAAATTGAAAAACATGAATGATGTGGTCCAGTCCCACGGACCCGCAACCATGAGTATAGGCGGTGCGGCAAAATTGGTCAGAGATCCGCCAATGGAAACATTCACAAAGAGCAGGGCCAGCGTGGCGTAGCGTAGGTTTCTTGGAGGATTAAGCCGGTAGAATTTATCGGATAACATAAAGGCTGCAATGGTCATAGCAGCAGGTTCTGTGATAATTGAACCAAGAAGCGGAGTGACTATGAGTATGGTAAGCCACCAAATTTCTATAGAATCTCCGAAGAGCTTTACTATTTTGAAGGTTATCTTTTCAAAAACTTAATGATTGGGCGACTGGAAGCTATGGTCATAATGACAATGATAAAAAGAGGTTCTGTGTAGTGGAGGCTGTCAAGAAAGCCCACAAAGGTTTCCCAGCTGTAAAAAAGTGAGATACAAAGCCCTAGGGCAACGGCCCAAATACCAAAAACCACTTCCACATCGCCCAGCAAATGATACATGCCAGCACTGATTGAATGGCTGTTTTTATCGACAAGCCCTTGGTGGATGAGTTCTTTATAATAGAGCTCCTTATTATGGGCTTTTTTAATAAAATAACTGCTCATAAGGGTATGGATAATGGCACAAATAAATATAATGAGGGCGAGTAAATTAAAGGGTTCTGTAGCAACCCGTCCCTTGAGGATTTCAAGAATGTTTTCTGAATCACTTTCTTCATAAGAACTTTCTGGTCTAGGAAAAGCGTCTTCACTTGTCTGCACAGTATCATGCCCAAAGGCGGGCACAGCAAATATAGCAACCGTCAGGGCAAGTAAAATCAGAGTGATATATGTGTAAGAAAGGTATCGTTTTTTCTGATGTTTCATAAGACCACCTCTTTGAATCACTCATACCCCTATGCCTATCAAATTCACGAGATTCATGGAGAATTCCCATCTAGATTTGGAATTATCGAAATATTCTGTTTGAAGATGTGAAATCTTGTTATAAAATATAAGGTGAGAGTTGAAAGAAGAGAGGGATCTTGATGAAAAAATTGCTTATTATTGATGGGAAGACATTGTCCTATAAGCCTTTATGGGCTCAAAAAATTCTAAAGTGAGAACAAAGACAGGCCATCAGGTACCCATGCTTGGAAAGTTTATGTCATATGTTTTGGACTTAATGGGAAAATATGAACCCACCTCTATTGTTTTGACTTTTGCCCTCCCTGATTTTCCCGAACATAAAATCGAGGCGACCCCATCTTATAAATTGCAGTTTTCACTGCTTCAAGTCCTCATGGAGGGACTGGGAATGACCTGCTTGAAAAGCGAAAAAAACACAGGACATATTATTAAAACCCTCGTTGACTTGGCTGAGAAAGAGGACTACAAATCTTATGTTGTGACTGAAGAAGAAAAACTCTTACAAGTCTTAAATAAGAAAACCCATGTTATTTTACTCGGCAAGCAAAAAGACACACACTATAACCCAAATAAGTTTTATTTGGAATATGGAATAGAGGCTTTGTATTACCCAGATTTATACGCTCTAACTGGATGGGAAGACTATGTGAATGGCATTCCTGGGGTGGGCAAGAAAACAGCCGTAAAAATGATTCATGAATATGGACCTGTGGCACGTATTCTTCAAGATATGAATCTGGTTTCAGATTTTAGGTTAAGGGAGCTTGTTGACTTGTATCAAGAAGAGCTGGAAGACGGTTTAAATCGCATTAAGTTGAATGTGCTGGATGATTTCGAAATCGATTTTGAAAAATCCCAGTTTGATGGATTTGGACAGGGCGATCAAATGGTTTTGAGCCACTTTGGTCTTGATAAAATCCTTGAAGAATCAGGTGTGGATAGAAAAGATGATTTGCCCTTGTTTGAGTTTATGGAATAAAGATATAAATATAGTAGGTCTGCTTGTTAGAGTTAAGACAAAATCATAAAGGGTGGGAAACCATCCTTTTATTGTGCATAAAATTAGTATTTTTAAACAAGTGAATGGCCATGCTCTTGACAATGACGACAGCATTTGGATCGGAAAATTAGGGCGCTTTAATTATACATAAAAATTGTAGACTATTTTCCTGAATATTGTAGAAAAATAAGTTTGAATGCTTTATAATAAAAATATAGGGTATATTAAACATAAAATTAGGTGACCCTAAAAAAGGTGGTTTTATGACAATAAGTGAACAGGATTATTTAAAAGCCATATATGAAAAAGGTGGCGCAATGGAACTTGTGAGCAACAAGACAATTTCAAGGGCTCTAGGTTTATCCCCGCCATCTGTCAGTGAAATGATCAAGAGACTTTCTTCAAGCGGTTACATTGTGTATGAACCATACAAGGGCATTCGCCTAACAGACAAGGGCATTGAGAAAGCCCTCCAGGTTAAGCGCAGACATCAATTGTGGGAACTGTGGCTGACAAAATCTCTGGGGTATCCCCTCCATATGGTCCATGAAGAAGCTGAAAGACTAGAACATGTCATGTCAGACGAGTTAGAAAGCAGACTCTTTGAACATCTAGGGCGACCGAGCTATGGTGCAATGGGTGAACGAATTCTTACAGTGGGAGCTGTTCATGAAGGGGTGGTATCATGTCCCCTAAGTGACTGTGAAACATCTAGATCTTATATAATAACGTGGGTTGAAGACGATACAGAACTGCTTAAGTACTTTGAGAACTTGGGACTGAATCTAGGTGAGACAATTAAGGTTCTCGGAAAGGCACCCTTTAGTGGTCCAATTACCATTGAAAGGGATAAGGAGAAGATGGTCATAGGTTACCTGGCAGCCCGTAAAATTCATATGACATCGTCAGAGGACTAAGACGATTGTAAATAAAGAAATCATCAATTAGACGACAATCAGTATGACAGAATTCAAACAGAGGTGAAAAGAATGTTCAAAGAAATAATTGACATCATCCTGTACAGTATGGAAGGCTCCTTTCTTCAAGTGACAGTCTTTGTAGGTGCTGTACTCATGATGTTTAACTACATTAATTTTAAAACCAAGGGTGCTTTTATTGAAACCATAAAAAATGCCAAGAAGTTTCAACCGATTATAGGTGCTCTTCTAGGTCTCACACCTGGTTGTGGGGGCGCAATATTTGTTATGCCCCTCTTTATTAAGGGCAATGTAACCTTTGGTACTGTGGTTGCAACACTGGTTGCAACAATGGGCGATGCGGCCTTTGTTGTTATATCGACAATGCCCCTGCACTACCTTTGGATTTCAGTTATATCTTTTGCTGCTGCAATCATCACAGGCTACATTGTGGATTACTTTAAGGTTGGTGATAAACTGCTGGCCAACTTGAAAATTAACAATCAAGAAGAACTTGAAGCCCTTCATGCCAAGGCGGATCATATGCTGATTGAAATGGCCAGTGGTGGAGAAGAAACACACAATCATGAAAATTACAGCCATATAGGTCACGATGAAGGTGATATTGTCGATCTTGCCCTTCACCATAATGCAAAAGGGCACCAAAAGCCTGATTCATTAGGCTACCGATTTACCCATACCTTCTTTAAGATTTACTGGGGTTTCATAGCGGTTGGTCTTGTGCTTGGTGTAATGCTTCTCTTCCAAGTGGATGTGAATGCGATGGCAGTACCGAATCTTGGGGCTTACATAGGTGTGGCCGGAACACTTATTTCTGCGGCCCTCATGATTATGGGTAAGAAATTCCTAGCAGATGACACCCATGAAGAAGCGGAAATGAAGCTTATGTCTTTAAAGGAAACCTTTATACACGGTGCTGAAGAAACAGCATTTGTTGGCACATGGGTTTTTGTGGCCTACCTCATTTATGAAATTGGTGTCTTTATGCTTGGCGGTGCGGATTATGCCGCCGGTGAGATGATTATGAAGGAAATGATGCTTGCCGCAGGACTCTACTCGGTTATTATCGGTGCGGCCATTGGACTTATTCCGGGTTGTGGCCCTCAAATTATATTTGTGGCTCTCTTTACAAAGGGTATGGTTCCATTTGCAGCCGTTGTGGCCAATGCTATTTCACAGGACGGGGATGCTCTCTTCCCACTCCTTGCAATTGATAGAAAGTCGTCCCTATGGGCGACTGTTATTACAACAATTCCAGCCTTTGTGTTTGGTATTGCCATATACTATTTAGAGGTTAAATATGGATGGTTTGCGTTTTAAGTAGGGACGTAGAATCATTACAGCTTTGACGTATAAAAGAATTATTACGTGGTGGTTATGAAATATACTCAACAACTTGACCGCTGAATTTAATTTTATTACGTATTGTTTAACGATTATTTAAGTTGTGTGGGTCCCAGAGGGGCCCACTTTTGATATTATAATAGATAGGGATTTAATAAAAATACATTGAAGCATTTGAGGAGGTTTATACATATGGTGAATCGTGAAAGACTCGTAGAAAGATTTCTGAAATATGTTCAAATCGACAGTGAAACTAGAAACGAGAAAGAATTTTCTGAAGCACTTATAGCAGAAATGAAGGAAATGGGTCTTGAAATATCAAGAGACAATGCGGCACACCTGTTGGTTCTAACACAGACAACATTGTTGCGCGTCTAAAGGGCTCTACAGACCAACCTTCTGTTATGTTCAGTTCTCATATGGACACTGTGACACCTGGTAATGGTGTTAAGCCAATCGTTGAAGATGGCATTATTAAAACAGATGGCACAACAGTTCTTGGTGGCGATGATAAAGCGGGCATTGCTGCAATTATGGAAGCTTCCAAGTTCTGATTGAAAATGACATACCACATGGTGATGTTGAAGCTGTTATTACAATCGCAGAAGAAGGCGGTCTGAATGGTTCTAAGAATCTAGACTACAGTCTTGTGAATTCAAAAATGGGATTTGTTCTTGATTCTGGTGGCAAGACAGGTGAAGTTATCGTCCAAGGTCCTGCACAAGACAAGATTGATGTAACGATTTCTGGTAAGCCTGCCCATGCTGGTGTGGCACCTCAAGAAGGTATCAGTGCTATTATGGTGGCGTCTGAAGCCATCAATAACATGAAGCTTCTTCGTGTGGACGAGGAAACAACAGCTAATATTGGCGTTATTGAAGGCGGCCAAGTGACAAACATCGTTTGCCCAGAAGTGAAAATTAAAGCAGAAGCCCGTTCTCTTTCAAATGAAAAGCTGGATGCACAGTCGGCACATATGTCAAAGTGCTTCAAGGATGCGGCTGAGAAGTTTGGTGCACAGGCGAATGTTGAAGTTTCACGTGCATACAGTGCTTTTCTAGTGGAAGAAAATGATGCTATCATTGCCATTATTAAAAAGGCTATGGATGCTGTTGGAGCAAAGACACACCTGACAACATCTGGCGGTGGATCTGATACAAACATTTACAATGGCAATGGCATCAAGGCCATTAACCTTGGTATCGGCATGCAAAAGGTTCATACACTTGAAGAGTTTATCGAAATCGCTGACCTTGTAAAGAGTGCAGAACTCGTTGTAGAGATTATTAAGAACGTATAAGGGCAAGTGGAAAAAAAAGAAAAATAAAAATAGAAAATAAAAAAATTAATGGATATATTGAATCAGATTCAGTGTAACCTGTTGCCAAAAACCTCCAAATTGGTCGAGATCTTTTAAATAAGATGACCCGTTTGGAGGTTTTTATATTTTATGAGGGTGCTGTGCCAGCCATCAATCTATGGTTATAGAAGTTGAAAGAGTTTTTCAAGACCGGTTTCAATTTTTTCCTGCCTTGTGTTAGTCACATTGAGTCTTAAGTAGTGATGACTTTGGGCATGGGGAAGGGAAAAGTTTTCTGAAGCGCTCATAATGTGAATGTTATTGTCTTTAAGCCTTGAAACCGGTGCCGGATGATCTAGTTCAAGGCATGTAAAAACGGCCTTTGAACTCGGCTTTGTATATCGGATGGATGGGGTATGGCAGACCAGTTTCTCAAGACTGCCGTGGAGTGTGTCAGCCCTTTTTTTTGTAGAGACTGTTCATTTTTTTTAGCATGCTTTTTAAACATACCGCTTCGGTGGTAAATTTCAAGGGCTGCTTGTGAGATCATGGATGAGTCTATGTCTGCGTAGACCTTGCGTTTTATAAAGGCATCTACCAAGTCATCTGGCAAGATGGAAACACCGACACGAAGGCCAGGAAAAATAATTTTCGAATAGCTCTTTAGGTAGATGGTGTACCTTCGCTGGGAATCGTATGCGAAAAGTGGGTCGGCCTTTGGGTTGGTTTCATAGTCAGATAAAAAGTCATCTTCAACAATATAAACATCATATTTATAAGCCAAGTCCACAAGGCTTTGTTTTTGATTATCTGCCAGGGAACTGCCAAGGGGGTTGTGAAATCTTGGCATGGTATAGAAAAATTTTATATTTTCTGTGGCAAAGATTTTTTCTAGTTTTTCAAGGTCTATCCCTTGGTGGGTTCTTTCTATATAAGACACAGATTTTCCAAGTGTCTGAAGTTGGTCAAGAAACAAATGATAGGTGGGTTGTTCCACCAAAATAGTATCCTTACCACTGGGAAAGGGCATGTCAATAAGCAGGGATAAGGCCTGCTGGACCCCTGAGGTTATGACGAGGTTCTTGGCCTTGGTGAAAATTTGATCCTTCATAAGGGATTTTACGGATACATCAATGAGCCCATTCAGTCCCCGAGCGGTTCCATAGAGGAAGAGTTCAGCCTGATATTTTTGTATGGCCTGGTTGATGCAAAGCTGAAAGTCTTGATAGGGAAAGAGACTGGGGTTGGGAGAAGACGTTGCAAAATCTATGTCAGTTTCTTCGTCATACAGTGAATTTTGCCTTGTAAGAACATAATAACCACTTTGGGGCACAACATAGATAAGATTCTTATCGACTAATATTTCAAGAGCCTTTATCACCGTTGATTTATGAGCATTGTAGTCCTTACAAATGCTTCGAATGGAAGGCAATTTTGCCCCTTGGCTATAGGCGCCATTTTCAATTATCTTTTCAAGTTGACCTGCAAGTTCAATATACTTATACATACTTGGTCCTTTCAACTGTACCGCCACAGTTTCCTTTTGATGTCATTGTACACCTATATAGGGCGTGTTTCAATAAGACTATAGACAATCGACCATGAGAGGGCATTAAACTCTGTAAACTTGAAAGTAAAAATAAATATGAAAAGGAGTTTTACAATGAAAGATAATCTTACAAAGAAAGATAATCTTATAAAGAAAAGCAGTCACACTATGAAAGAAACCAGTGCCTATATATCGGCGGTGCTTTTTTTCTGTATTTATTGGATTGTCATTTTTTATTTATGAAAATGGCCTTAGCCTATGCTGAACCAGTGGTGGTTCTAGCCCATAGATTTGCCATTGGCGCGGGGGTCTTTGCCGTATACAGGGCTTTTACCGGTCAAAGCCTTAGGGTGAAATGGGCTGAGATTTTAGAGATCCTGCCAGTGGCTATTTTTTATCCAGTTTTGTTTTTTCTCCTTCAAGGCCTTGGTCTTTTACGCCTCTCATCGTCTGAGGCGGGCATGATCCATGCTATGGTTCCTGTTATGACCTTGATTCTTGCTTCTATTTTTCTCAAGGAGAGGACGACAATGTTTCAAAAAATAAGCGTGCTTCTTTCGGTGACAGGTCTTGTCTACATTTTTTCCATGAAGGGGATTGCCCTTGAAAGCATGAATCAAACGGGACTGGTTTTTGCTCTTTTATCAGCGCTTGCTTCTGCCTTATATGGTTTGCTTGCTAAGAAACGACTCAAGGACCATAGTTATATGGATTTAACATATATTATCCTCCTTGTTGGCTTTATTGCCTTTCATATGGTTTTTCTTGTAGGCAGCGGCCCCCATGATCTGTGGAAAACATATACAGGTCCCTTCTTGAGGAAGGTTATATGATGAGCATTATATACTTAAGTGTCTTTTCTTCTGTTTTGTCTTCGCTTTTTTCCACCCGGGCACTGACGGTTCTTCCTGCTTCACAAATGAGTGTTTTTAATAATCTTGCCACTCTGATAAGCATTGGCGCTGGTTTTCTTGTCTTAAGCGAACCTCTTGAAGGTTACCATATAATTGGGGGCAGCCTCATCTTACTTGGGGTGATTGGGACCAATATAGGGCGTGTATCCCTTGTAAGGACAAGTTTGAAAGAAAGCAAGGTTAAAGCATAAAAAGAGCGCTGCTGACCTGTATCAGGTCGACAGCGCTCTTTTTACTTCCGATCCTCAAGTGACAGAGGACTGATATTGCTGGCAATGCAGTTACGCCCCATGTCTTTGGCCGTATAAAGGGCTTGGTCCGAAAGCTGGACAACCCTTTCAAGACTCATATCCATTGTAGGGATGTTGGAATATATGCCTAGGGTAATGGAAATCAGCTCGGAAACTGTGGAATATGCGTGTTCAATTTGTTCGAGTTCCACGTTTGCCCGCATGGTTTCTGCCACAAGCAGTGCCCCATCAAGATCCGTGTTTGGTAAAACGGCAACGAATTCATCGCCACCATAGCGTGCGACCAGGTCCGTCTTGCGCTTGAGGCTCTTTTCAAGAAGCTGTGCAACTTTTGACAGGCATGTATCCCCTGCTATATGGCCGTAGTTGTCGTTGTATTCCTTGAACTTATCAATATCGATCAAAATCACAGATAGGGGTTCTTCTTCTCTTATAGACCGATTTAGCTCTCTTGTGAGCGTATCTATAAAATACCGCCGGTTAGGAATCTTTGTTAGGACATCCATGTAAGTCATTTCTCTAAGTTGTTTATTGACGGACTCCAGATTCTTTTGAGCCATCTTACGCTGTGCGATTTCACTGGCAAGCTGCTCTGACTCTTGTCCATTTCGAATGGCAATGGCTGTATAAGAAGCCAGGGTGTTGAGCATGTCTAGGTGGTGCTTGGTGTAGGCATTTCTATCATAGGACTGGGCGGTAATGGTTCCAATGATTTGTCCTTCAACAAGTAGGGGCACATAAAGGATGGACTGTGACATGCGTCCTTTCCTGTGGAGCATGGGGTCCTCTTTATAATTGGTGTATTCATTCAAATAATCATTTATGAGAATGTCACTTCTATTTCTAATACAGTAGGCGCTCAGGCTGTTCTTATCATCAATATGCGCATTTTTAAAGCCGATTCTTTTACCAGAAGACATAAACATCGGGTATGTAATAAGCTTTGTCTTTTTATCGTAAAGAGAAATACCAAAAAAAGTGGCATCCATAAGGGTGTTGACATTGTTGTATATTTTTCTGAAGACCTCTTCGAGATCAAGGGTGGATGTGATGTCGCGTCCGATTTCTGAAATGGTGGCAATTGTGTTGTAGAGGGTCTGAAGTTCATTATTTTTTGAGCTAAGCTCTACATTTTTCAACCTGAAAATTTCTTTTTCATGCTGGGCCTGTTCAATTTTAAACTGGGAACGGATATGATGAAGCCGTTCTTCTAAGGCTTCCTTTTGGGACTGAATATCCATGTCGTGATATTTCTTATAATATGTCAGAGCCTTTTCGTACTGCTTTTGCATTTCATATATCTTGGCAAGCAAGGACTGGGCTATGGCCGTATTGTTGCTGGCGTTTAGTTCTAAAGACAAGTCCAAAAGTTTTAGACACTTGCTCTCAGCCGCTGAAAGTTTTTTTCTTAATTAGGAGCTTGGTGTAAGCGATCCCTGTGCGCAAGTAGTTGTACTGGTCACCAGTTTCTTTTTCAATGGCCTCGGCATCCTTGTAATAGTTTTCTGCTTGATCCAGCTCACCCTTTAATGTGAGTATGTCAGCCATTAGAAATAGGACGTGGGCCTCTCCAAGCTTGTCGTGATCTTTTCGGAAAACATCAAGGGCATCATGGACGCGTTTGGTGGCGACATCATAGTTGCCAGCCTTCATGGCGAGTTCCCCTAAATTGAGGTAGCCAATCCCTATGCCGTTGGTTGATTGGTTGCCAGGGCAATACGCAGACCCTTTTCGTAGTATTCCTTGGCCTGTTCATTGGCATCAAGCCGGTTGTATATTTCACCTATATTATTGTGAAGCGAGCTTTCCGCCCGGTTGTTGTGTGATATTTTTGCAAGGCGCAGGCCATCCCTATAATACTCTAGAGCCTGGTCAAGATTGTCCATATGGAGGTTGACATTGCCGAGTAAATTATAGGCTTCTGCTTGATAGGCCTTGTTTTCTAAAGCTTCTGACTGTTCAAGGAGTTCAGTGCCTCCAAATAAGGCCTCTTCAAAATGGCCCATGTGCCATGATGCTCGTCCTTTTAAATAAAGGGCACGCAAATAGACGACGGGCATTTGTTCAGAGTTGATTTCACGACAGATGTCGTATGCAATATCATAGGCCTGTTTTGGGTCAGTGTACTGTAATTTTTGTGCCGCATCGAGGCGGCTCGAGAGTGGATCAGGCATAGAAATATCATTGTTTTTTGAAATTTCGCTCAGTTTCATGCAAACGCCCCCTTTATGTAAAATTCATAATGAATCCAAGTCAATTTTAACACAATTGTGGTAAAATCGCTAAAAAAGAGGCTTGGCTTGGTCTTTCGGGTATGTATGAATTACGAGGAGGGTGGATGATGAAACGTATTTATATAATGAGACACGGAAAAGCTGTTTGGAATGCTGAATTGTACGAGGATTTTGATCGTCCGCTGAAGAAACGGGGCCACAAGGCATCGACATTCATGGGGAGTTTGCTGGCTGTACACCAGGAGATTCCGGACATTATTTTATCATCGTCAGCGGTGCGGGCTGTGGAAACAACAAAAGACTTTTTAAAGGCCCTGGGGCATATGATCCCCGTTGTATATGATGAAACCTTGTATATGACATCAGTTGACCACACCGTAAATATGATAAGAGACTTGAATGATGAGGATGAGTCAGTTATGGTTATAGGTCACAATCCGACCTGGGAAAACGTGATTGCCTATTTAATTGCATCAGAAGGCTTTAACATATACCTGCCCACTGGGGGGATTGTGTGTATTGATGTAAATATTGATGAATGGTCGGAACTGGGACCCGGGCGTGCTTCGCTTAAGTGGTTTTTAGTGCCTAAGCTCTTTATGAAAAAGCATGTTTAGGTCAATATAAAATTATATT